>JAABUY010000423.1_pt1 | contig 75092 bp, 71 predicted proteins | sample 5560271 | NCBI WGS metagenome assembly JAABUY01 (sample SAMN10711886, study PRJNA513374) | rock metagenome | isolation source: Antarctica rocks | place: Antarctica: Victoria Land, University Valley | reverse complement strand
GTCAGGTAGCATCGTACGTCGGATGGTTTTCGTATCCTAGTATCCCCTGGAGGTCTCTTGGCTCTCCTGACAAGCAGAAGGTTCGTAGCCGGCAGCACGTACAGCTGGACCTCATCGCCAGCCAAATGGCTTTGTGATGCCCAATGCCAAGGAGGCTCAAAATAAGGTTTCCCACCTAAGCCCTACGGCCCGTCGTTTAGGTGCTACGCGACCCTGTATGCCAGAAGTCCAGGCTCCCATCTCCATGAATGTCTCTAAACAACAACAACCACCACAATGATGCTCTTCGGTCTCGGAAACCTCTTCTACGGTACCATCCAAATCCCCAGACCCTCCCACGAATATCAAACTATACGAAGCCGAGAATAAGACTAACGCCCCACAGTCTCCATCCTCCTCGTAAACGCCATCGCCATCCTCTCCGAAGACCGTTTCCTAGCAAGAAGTATGCCCCTTCCCCCTTCTCCACCTCCACCTCCTTACCAAACTCCTCGTCCCCCACACTCCCCGCTCAAATAAGAAACTAACCAGAAGGGCGCTCTCTCAAGTCGGATGGGGCAACGCGCAAAGCGACCCAGGCTTCGGCACCAGCACCGACACGACGAGCGTGAAGGCGAAGATGGTCAATCTGATCGCTAGCGTGAGGACGCTGATGAGGAGTGAGTTGGGCCCCCCTCTCTCTCATTTTCTCTTCGAGGGTTGCGGGATCGAAGGAAGGTACCGGATAGGGCGTCGTGCTGATGGAAGGGATAGTACCGCTGATAGCGATCAATACTCTGGTGATCGCTTACGAGCTTGTTTTGGGATGAGCAGGGGGGGACGTTTACTTGGTGAAGCGCGCGGTAGTGGAGAGTTGTACGGCATATCTGGGATTCTTGAAGCTGATGGTTTCACGACGGCGTGGCGTTCGGCGGATAAGAATTAAGTAGACTCTGGACTCCTGCGGTGAAGAATGGCCGGTACACGTGTCGTTTGGTCAAGAAGCTGGATATGATCTTCGGACCGGTGAGGATAGATGAGGGCGTATCCTCTCAAACACATAGTGTAGGCAACTATGTCACAAGGCATTTGCGCGGTCTAGATGCCAAGGTCGGCCAAGCCTTTCGGCCGCTTCGTTGTGCCTATTATTTATATTCAGGTGTCTGAGCTTGACTCTTGCGAACCATTACTAATGTACACGCGAGAGCTTGCAGCCCTATCTCTCTCCTCTTGCCAAATGAACGCCACCTACAATGGTATCTTGGATCCAGGAACTACAAATCTTAGTCCAAAGCGAAAAGATATGAAATAGCCAAGACAAAAACGAAAAGTCTGTTGCCGTCCTGTGCGAGATTCGTCCTTCGATCGAGTATTAGAAATCATGAAAACATGCTCGAAGACTTTTTTCTGAGACTGAAACGATTTAACCTCAACTTTTCTGTCTTCTCGGTCGTTGGCTGCGTGCTTGGAGATCCCGTCTCGTCGACTTCGACAGCCACGTCGTCCTTGTCTTTGAGCCCCCAGAACTTCGGTCTCTGTCGAATACTTTTGCTTCCTTGCCGGAATCGGTTGAGGCCCCCACTTATGGTGCTGGGAGTGGCGTTTTCGTTGTTGCCTCCTTCGGGAGCGGTTCTTCGGTCCTCTTCAGCTTTCGAAGCTCTGCTCAGCTCCAACGCGGCCTTCGTATCTGCAGCCTCTCTCTTCATATCCTCCTTGCGCTTTGTTTCAAGTTCCTTCCGGCGCGCTTTGTCGGCCTTCTCCTTCTCTTTCTCCGCATTCTTCCTTTCCTTTTCTTCTCTCGCGCGTTCCTTCTTGGACTGGATATCACTCTTCTTGGGGCTTAAACCCGGCATGTTAGGCGAGTTGAACGCCGGATCCGTAGTTACACTGGTGGCGTGTTGTGGTGGAGAGAGAGGTGCGGTCATTGAGTGGTCCAGTCCTACGAGGCGTTCCGTGTCATTGAGGGTAGGCGTGGTCGCGCTCATCGTATGATAGATACCATTGTGTGTAGGGCTACTAGGCTTCAACCCGAGGCCAACTCCTTGCTTTCCGATGTCGTGGACTTCGGTGGTGGTCGCAACTCCATCTGCTTCCTGTTCTCTCCTCACCGCCTCAAAGGTGGTTTCTTGATAGAATAAGACATATGCACAAGCAAGTCCTGGGCGGTCTCCGAAGAAATTCCGAACGTAGCTCTTATCAACGGGTTCTACCATTTCATCATCAAACAGCAGCCAACCGCGATCCTGGGTTTTGACGATGGATACGTAGTGCCCATGGTATGGCCCGCCTCCAATATGAACCACAACAGCGTATAGCTCATATAATCGGTCCGGATCCTCAGCGTCGTCCGTTGTATTGAACAATCGCAGATGATACGGGTACACTACCCGGTGAAACAGTTTTTGTAATCGCGCCAAATCCTCAGTGTACTTGAATCGCTTGAGATGTAAAGCCAATATCCTGGGCAGTCTTTTGATCTTCATCCGCTTCTCCGCTTCTTGTAAACCGCCGCAATTGTCGCAGTGGAATTTGTTCCGCTCGCATAGCATTTCTTCCTCGGAAAATTTCCTCAAACAAGATGTTACCGAGGAATGTTGATCCAGATCCACGGAAAGATCCAGAAACGCCTCGTCCCGCTGAGAGACATTTTCACATGTCAGACATTTCGTTTCGGACGTCAAGGTGCCCTCGAAGAGCTCATGTACCCAGCCGGTGTTGCTCGGTGATTTGGTGCCAGTTGGGTTGACTGGCATTGAAGGCATCGCGGACGCAAACGCTTTTGCAAGGCTACCATCTTCTCCCGAGTCCTTCAATTCCCGATCCGCCGCCATCTTCTTCGAGTTCGTTTCTACATTTGCAACAACCTCATTCAGTAACAGATTGAGGAACTCATGCGCATCTTGATGCATGGACGTTCGAAACATTTCGTTCTCTTTCCTCAGCACTTCCAAAAACTTCGCTGGACTCACGACCCCTGTTCTTGACTGGTTCACAATGATGGCCTCAAAGATATCTTTTAACGATGTGAAGAGCGATTCGTTCATCCCATAGCTGGCCGCGTTATCATAATTCATAGGTAGTATCGGCCCGTTCAGCATTGCTTGCTTTTTCTTGTATTCGGGCGAATCCTTATCCTCAGGTTTTTGCGGCTGCGCAACGGCACCTGGATTTCGCGCAGATTGCGGACTGGTGGCTGACATTTTCGGCTTCAAGGGTGAAAGGGAAGTGTTTGGTCCATTAGGTAGTGCTGTCATATTAGTGTTCAATCGTAGCTGACCGCCCACGGTCGGATCGAGGGAGTCAAGAGGTGATCTTCTGGGATAGTTGATCACCTGTTCGCGGAAAGGTACCGAGTAAAACAGGCATTGTAGTATAGAATTACAGTAACTAAGCCAAGAACCCGTCAGCAAGACCGAGCTCAGTTTGAAGTGGTTGCGCTTTACCAAGTATTCCCAAACTGTAAACCGCAATGTCAGTGTCACATTTGCCAGGGCAGGGCTAATAGCTCACGTTCTCCATGCCAAAGAATTTGTCACTACCATCGGTTCGTAAGGGTCCAGCGTCCGTGAGCAATTTCTGCAACGGTGTCGGCTGAGGCGCATTGGGGTCCTTCTTGGTGGCTGCTGTTCCCATGCCCGGACTTCCACTACCCTAAAACTGGCGTCAGCCAGATGTTTCGGACATGGCTCTAACAGTAGCAGGCGAGATGGCAACGCAGGCAGCAGAAGTGTGCAGTGTTACATTGGCAAGGCCATACTGGTTGAGCTTCACAAGATATCTCTCGCGAGGAAAACACCAACTTACGGCATTGCCACGCAGTTTCCCAAAGAACGACATTCTCGCTGTGGTTTGTGGAGTTGCCAAGACCCAACGGGTTCACCGAAAGGCAGCGATGAGCGTGAACCAAGCCAGCCAGGTGGACAGAGACTCGAGTCGACACAACCGAGTATAACTTCTCAAGGTCTTGAAGGTTGAATGAGATGCATCGAGGTTGATGTAATGTTGAATGTCCAAAGAGTGACGGTGGCTGACATGAGGCTTCATGGTGGGGTGAATATGGGGGCGGGAAAGTTCGCGAGGCGGTTTTCGTTCCTTTTGGGTAAACGCCGGTCCATGTCCTGCTTCCTCCCAAAGGGGTCAAGTTTACCGGGTCTTCGCTACCAGTGGACCCTGACATAAATATTTTATTCTCATCCAGCAATATCGAAGTCAAGTCATTCGGCAATGGCATGCCTTCGGAAGATCTTGGAGGTGGGCTATGACTGTTTACTACCTTGAGTAGCTAAAGGAAAGGGCAAGTTTGAACCAATTTTTCACCTATGCGAAGGACTTAGACTAGAAGGTAAGGTAAGGTACAGTGGCCCAGTCACGAACAAACTCAACTGAAACATATGCAGCTGCAAGGTTAATTCTGTGAACCTGGCTCATGGGTCAAGATCGGATGCGTCAACAACGAGGCCAGATTTTGCGAATAAGGTGCTCGGACTGAACGTTAAGGCGGTCTCAACAACGACTACCGTTCCCGTAACAGATACTTCGTATTCGTATATGATAGCAGCGAGGCACAATACTGTATGCCTGCGGTAAATTGCCAAGTGCAGTTCAGATCCCCGGTAGGACTCCCTGTCATGAATTCTTCAAGCCGGCTTCACACCACCATCATCATCATCATTAACTTATCTTGGGATTGTACTCGGTCCAATCCTTCCGAGACGGCGGATGGCGGTAAATCGGCGGCAAATCGGCGGTAGATTGGCGGTAAATGGGCGGCTCGAGGACATCAAACCCACGACTTCTTTCAGCATGTGAACTTGAGTTGCTGTATTATTACTAAAGTACCTTGTTCTATCGGATAACAAGGGCGTATACAACCCTAACCCGAACTACAAAACGAACATTGTACTTGTACCGTACACAATCGCGAGGGTCAGATCGAATGCACGGATCCTATGCAGAGTGCCTGTACATAGCCCGAGCGACTCCTACCCCTTACAAGCCATGACGCCTGAGATCCTGAGTCCAATACCGGGAAAGAAAGCGATTACAAGTAATACAACGTCTTTCAACGCCCAAGTCCATCTTCGCTCAGCTCTGCGGATTTGCAATATCATCGCCAGAAGCTGAATTCTCCGCATAGCCGCTCATCTTCTTGGACCTTCTGCTACCTTCAGATGCACCGAGTGCCTCCCACATCTGTCGTATCTCATGCTCGGTCAGAACGCCGGGATGTTGCTGGATGTACTCTCTGCGGATCTTCACAGCGTCTTTATCCCACTGCGCCAGCCTCGCCTCGAATTCTGCGACGGTCGTACTGTTGTTTTGCTTGTTGCTCGCGGTCTGGTCGAGATATGGCCTCTTGACGTCTTCGCTAGCCTCCCTCCACATTTGGCCCAATGCCGAACGTACCTCATGTCTTGAAGCCTTGCCGTTGGGGTTCCCGGTTGCTGCCCGGTGTGCTTCGTCGCATTTGTTCTTGCAGTTATACCAATGGTCCTTTTGGTAGAGGAGGAAAGGGTTGGCGCCAGCTTTCCCCGGCTTGATCGGACGAGGGCCAAGCCTGGTGCAGATGGCGTTGATGATGGCAGCTTCGAAATCATCAAGCCGACTTTGCTTCGCGCGAAGCTCATCGGCATTGAATTCGCTTGCTTTCCTCTTGATGCTCGTAGTGTTTGGAGTGGTTTCTACCTTGACTTTTGGCGGCATGAGTGGCGACGTAACCTGTATAGGCCCAAGCATGGAATCCATGACATCGGAGGCGGCTCGTAGCCCGGACAGATAGGCACCGTGCACTGTGGCAGGATGGGTGCCGCAAGTTGCTTCCCCAGCAAAGTGAAGATTTCCAACAGGTCGAGCCATCACATCGTAATCATCTGGGTGAGCTTGAGCACCAACATAGGAATAACTTCCGCGGGCGAATCTGTCCTTGCTCCATCTTGTCACGATAGCCTCGGAAGGGGCTGGGATAATGGCGGGCTTGAACATCTTCCTCAATTGCTCGGTAGCTTCAGCAATTAGCGCCGAGTCGCTGGTGGACTCCGCTTGATGTGCTGCGTCTCCTGCCATGAGCGCAATAAGCATAGGACGGCCGCAAGTCTTTATGCAGTTCCAGAAAAGGTAGAATCTTCCTCTTCCAGAAATGTAGTCTCCTTGATCTAGGCTCTGCTCCCGACGAGTGTCCCTCAAAAGTCCAAACATATCTTGATTGGTGTCCCAAAAGGCTTCCTCATACACCAGTATGACCTTATTCAGCGTGCCGAAACCCAACCTCCGAATTGCCCCTGCCTTCCATAAAGGCAAGGGCGGCTCGAATCGTACCAAATCAGCCTTCAAGACTCCGAGAGGCAATGTCAAGACAATCGTATCTGCATCAAGAACCTCGCCGTTGTCGCAGAAGATCCTACCGCCTCCACCTTCATCGCTCGTATCGTCATTCCTGTACGAGATTCGATTGACCACCCTTCGAGTCCGGACATCGAGCTTGCTCGGGGATTGCCAGAGTGCTCGAGGAACCTGCAAGTACCCGCCAATAATCTGAGCATGCTCACCTTCAAACTCGTTTCCAATATCTTGATCCCATCCGCCAAGACTAAGCTTCCCCACATTGGCCGCGTTAGCATATTCTAGGTTCGCAAAGTGCCAGTTCATGAGCCGCATATCTTGAGGCGAGAGGTCGAGTAGGTATTGATACTGCTGAACTGCCTCGTCCATGGTAGCTCCGAGCGTCGGATATTGTGAGGCCTTTGCTACCTTTCCGAGGTTGAGATCTTGTGCGGCTAGCACGCTGGACTTGAGATGCCAGCCCATCGATTCTGCTGCAAGAGCCGGTGCAGCTTTGGTACTTACCCCGGGCACCATATGCGCTTTCCCGGACAATCTGTCAACACCCCCAGGAACGCGTTCTATCGCCTCGTTGCTGCTAGAAACATTCAGGTCTTTTCCCATTGAGTTCCCAGCCGTGGCCGTTTCACACTGGTCCATTGTAGCCCCGTCCTCCCCAGTCGGATCATGTCCCTCCTCTATCAAGCTTCGATTCCCTTCCACAATCCGAGGCAATCGGACCTTGTAACGAAACACGCTAACACGATCAAGAATATCATTGTAAAGCTTCTCGACCATTTCATCTCGTATCTTATCAACAGTGCTTCCGTCCACGTCAAATAGCGTAGAGTTGTCTTTCAGAGGATGATAGTGCAGGGCTAGCTGGCCACGGATGATCATGCTAAGCGGATTGCCATGGTCAAACCCTGTAATGATATGGGCACCCAACTCTGCCGTGCACCTGGCCGTTGGAGGTAGACCGGTCGCTCTCTGATTGCGCAACGGGTGTGAATATACACGACCTCCAACCCTGCCTCTGCCCTCTAAGACTACTACTCGCGGAGGCTGCTCGCCCTTCGCTAACCAGCGCTCGCGATATTGTGTGATAAGGCCCTCAAGCTGTCTAGCGCAGCCCAAGCCGGCCATACCGGCCCCAATGACCGCGATAGTCCTTCTCCTGCCTAACTTCCGGCCGCCTTTGTGAGGTAGATAATTGAGACCAGTTGGAACCTCCACACAGCCAAAATTTATGTATCCTCGTCTGACTAACCATTCATATGCAGTTACAGCCAGGTCCAGCCACCGGTAATCTCTGGCACACCCAGCCGCTTCTTCCCGGGTAACGCTAACAAGTGGGTTCCTGGTCCACAATCGTAGTATACCATTGCGAATATTCAAGTAGGTTGTGACGTGTACATAGCTTAGATGCTCTCGAAGAAGCTTGTATTCCCCAGCATGGAGCGAGAAAGGGTTCAGCCTTGAAGAGTAGGCTGCAAGTATGCACTGCCGAGCGTATTCTTCTGCCTCAATTCCAGTCGGTAGGGACACTTTCGGACGCAATGTTGAATCCACATACTTCGGCTTCGGGTCCGCTTTCGGAGTGCTGGATCTAGGCTTCGGCGACCTCAGGTTTGCTGGAGTTGTGGACTTCACTGGGGATAGCTGCGAGGAAAGGGGCGATGAACTGGTAGATGATTGCGCTAAAGGCGGCTGGGTAATGCTTGTATCTGGCTCTACTTTGACGCTTAAAGGAGCCATTGCCTGCAGCTGTGGTAGATGGGGCATGTCCTGGAGGTGGCTAAACTCGATCGGACTCTGATTGAAGTTGTTAAGGTTACCACGCGACGCAACTCGAGCCATGTCGCTCTGTTGATGACCCGAGCCATCTTGAAAACTATCCATGAATGGCGATAGACTATTCTCCGCCGATGTACCATACCAGTTGTTGTGGCCCGAAAGGGAAGGCCCATACCCACTATCAGCAGTGGGTAAACCACTGTGACCATTTTGGAGTAGTAGAGAATCCTCGAGGTTCTCTGCGCCAAACCCTGCGAAGTGGCTTGTAGGACCGTATTGGCCTAATTGGCTATGAAAATCCGACAAAGCAGCCGTGTCCGTACCATCGGGGTACCCGTAATTCTTAACCAGTAACGGCTGTTGCTGTACGGGTACAGAGAGTGGCATCTTGGACCGAGGAGGACCGCCGAGATAGTATGAAGTGTGATTTCCATCTATAAACTGCTGGAAACCTACATTGTGTTCGAACCCTTGGTCTTCGGAAGTTGACATGGCGATGAGAAAGCTAGCGAATAGCAAGGGCTAAAATGAGCGGCCACCCTTGCAGCATTCACGTTCCCCTCTGATTGTTCAACCTATGGATGACCGTTTTCCTTCGTGTCATAAAGATCGACTTGTTGCTGGATATCACCATGGTCAATCTCCGTACTCGGGGAGTCAATTCTTCCTAAGTCGCGCGAAAAGGATTCTTACGGAAGTATGAATTTGCAGCAAATACGACTGATGCACCTCCTTGAACTAAGGGCGCTCTCTTCGTAGCAGCGATATACAATCTTTTCTTGAGGCCTAAAGAGTATTGTGTTAGGAGAGGTAGATATGGAGGATGTCATACCTACCCGGCCCTAATGAAACCCTGGTATCCAATCTTGGAAGAGCACGTGACGGGAGTCCCCGACTCCAACGTCGATAGTAAGCTCAACCACAGAATTCCCTTTCACCACCCACTCGTACAGTTTGTAGAGCTTACGATCGCGTGTCAATGAACTGGGCTTTCACCAAGATGGACTCCAATGCTAACTTGCGACATACTCGGAAGTCCACTCCTTTCCATCGTCTTCTGTTTTCATGCTCCATTTCACTCTGGCGCAAAGGCACCGGTTACCCTGTTTCATCGGATCCATACTTTGTTCCAGCCTTTGCTCCTTCGAGTCACCATGATGGAAGAATGACAGTCGTGTTTCTCTCTGTTATATCTATGTGCGGCGTGTTACAGCTATTCCATTGTTATCACAGACCAGCAGATGCGCATTGCTGAATCAATTCATTACTCGTCTTTTGTTTACCTGTGGTCCAGCCAATATAGGTTTATGATTTCACGCTGAGACTTGTCTTTCCAGCGTTCGAGAAAACCTCTGCTCCTGGATCGAAACAAAGTGGACACCCTATGTGGCTTGTTCAGACACAGAGGGATTGTCTTTTCGTGTACTATTGAGCTTGCTTCAGACTTCAAAACATATACCAACGGCACAGCCGGAATACTATATATAACCATGCTCTACACCCAGTGCTTGAGATATATCCATAGAGGATTACTATCGCAGCTTGAATCTGATCCGTACCCAGCTGACTTTTCCAAATTTGACCCCTTACACAACCAGTGATATAGCCATGGCATTCAGGCCAACTCAGTCCAGAAACTATGCTAGAACCAACTACAACACTAACTGGATCAGCAATTGGCGAGCCGGTCCTCGACCGAACCACGAGGTTCATTGTCTCAATGGATGCATCGAAAGGCCCGCGAGGCAAGGCGAGATAGTCTGGTACCTCCCCAGCACCAGGGGCTTCATTGCGGCTATCCGAGACCTTCGATCCCACTTCGTCGTTATCCTTCAAACTCCTAATGTGACGTTTCAAGATGAAAACGCACAAGACCTTTATCAATGCGCAATAGTGAGTACTCCGAATCTCTTAGTAAGTAGGAGCCACTGACATCCAGGCAGATTACAACTAGTCTCTCGCCCCGGAGAGTATACTGGTCCATTGGCCCCTGGTCGAACCCCATGGCAAGTCCCCAGCTAATGACGACACACATGGGCCACACATCCCCTCGCATCCCTTGGTATTTCAGAGTCCAATCTTCTGTCCAATTAGCTGCGCCGGTTGCTATCCCTCGATGTTGCCTCCACCGATTACCGTGGCGTCTGGACATCAGAATACAGCTAACTCCACATCACTATGAACAACTAATGCGGGAAATCTTAGACCGAACGCGGAGGAGAGAAAGCAATGAACGGAGCACCACGCTTTTGGGAAAGGAACCCTGGAGATAATGCTGACAGACTAGATGCCCTATGGACAATACCAGCATCAGATCACGACCCACCCAAATGCTATATCTGCGCTTCGACACATTTCCATCCTTGTCAACACACCAATTAATGGATCCATGCCGATGGTAGAGCTTATTCAGATACTTACTTGGTTTACACGCTTTACAATACTTGGCTTTTTCCAGCTGCCGAGTACTTATATCCCCTTTTGGTCCATCGTCTACCTTTTTTACTGTGATATATCGGCGGGCTCACCTTAGAGTCGGGGAAACGTCTTGTGGGCATCAATATACAGTTAGCAATGTATTTACAGAGAGTATAACCGTCCTTTGATTCCAGATCTGCTCCCAGAGCCAAGATGACAAAGCCTAAGGACATTTGTGCGAACTCATCATGCGAGGCAATCTGTATATGCATTTCATTGGCTGAGTGTAATACTGCAGTCGATATCTTCATTTAGTGATGGAGCGAAAGAGCTTTGTGTGGATCTAATCTACACTTTCTCGCCCTTCTTCACCTTCTCATAAGCAGCCTTGATATCAGGTCGCTTCCCCATGCTTGCGAACCACTTGCTCACGTTCGGATAAGAATCCAACGAACACCCGGCATGATCATGCTGTAGTATCCAAGGATAGAAATGCATGTCGACAGCAGTGTAGCCCTTTTCCAACACGCTCTGCGCACCCGTCTGCTTCAATTGACCCTCCAAAATTCCGTACGTGCGATATGTCTGCTCTTGGTATCTCTTGTATGCATCATCATTCTTCGTAGCATTGTAGTGCCGGAACCAGTTGCATTGACCGGTCATCGGACCCAGCGAGCTCACGAGGAAGAAGATCCACTTGTCGAAATCGACTCTGTCCTGTTCGCTGTGGCCGGGCCCGAACTTGTTGGACTTGTCGTACACGCGGCTGATGTAGTTGATGCATGCTCCGGATTCCCAGGATACGACGCCGGTGTTGGGGTCTTCTAGTGCTGGGACCTGTTGATGCTTTCAGCAATTGGAGAACGGTCGAGGGCAAGGGGGATCCTGACTCTGCCGTTTTCACAGATCTTGGTGAACTCGGGACCTTTCACGCCGTTGGGCGCGTCGCCGAATTGCCAAAGCTTGACATGGTAGGGGAGCTGGAGAGCCTCGAGGAGGATGGCGACTTTGTAGGGGTTAGGGCCAGTGTCGTGGGCGTGAAGAATGAGGGTTTTGATATTGCCAGACATCTTGGTTTCGGTCTTGGGGTTCAGAAATATAATCTGCGATTGTCAAGGAGCTTTAAAGGGTCGAATAGGCCACATTATTAATCCTTCTCAGTCTGCCCCACATTTATTGATGTCATTGTAGTGCTCGCCGGGTATCAAGCCGAAGGTTCGCCCCGCCCGCAGTCATGTTCTGCTGTCTGCGCATGGTCAGCGTCTAGGCAAACAATTGGCCTTTATTAAAGCGTTTGGCCGAAGTCCGACTATGAGGAACGGGTCTTCAAGGTAAGAAGGTCCAATATCTGTATCTTAAGGTAGCTCCGCTGGATGAGAGTGCAGTAAGGCTGGACTGTCGCCAATAGAAGCTCTTCCGCGCTTAGCTCGCTTAGCTCGCCTATTCACTTTCTATAGAGGGATCTATCAAGTATATCCATACAGCCTTCGAAATATTAGTGATGGGAGCGCTGCGACCCTCCTTGTTCAGACCATATGTCTGCTCGTCTTGTAGGCAAAGCCTCCAGCAAAATCGAAGGCGTTATGCATCCTCATCAACGAAACCGCCGGAGATCTATGACATTGTCTGTGTCGGCGGAGGACCAGCGGGGCTGAGCTTGTTGACTGCTCTAAGTACGTCTTATATCGATGCGCTCAAGGCCAAGGATATGCTCATAGTTTGCGATTATAGAGTCCACACGCACGACATCAAACCTCAAAATCGCCTTAGTTGAAGGCAATGACTTAGATCGTTCTCGAAATCGGAAGCTACCGCCAGACAAGTATTCAAACCGTGCCAGCTCCCTAACGCCCTCATCGGTCCGCTTTCTTCACGAAATCGGAGCATGGCGACACATTCAGCACCGTCGAGTGCAGCCCTATACCGAAATGCAGGTGTGGGACGGCGTATCAGACTCGCGCATATCCTTCGATTGGCCGTCCGCGAGCGGCGCCCCACAGAGATCACCGCAACAGAAGATTATTGCAAATATGACCGAGAATCTCAATATTACTTCTGCGCTCCTTGCGCGCCTTGATGAGCTTGGCGGGGTGTCAATCTTCGACAAAACCAGGGTAGATGGCGTTCAGCTGGGCAATGATACTCAGAGCGTTGACTTGAGGTCATGGCCCGTCGTAGAGCTTTCTTCCGGCCAGAGACTCGCGGCGCGTTTGCTAGTAGGTGCTGATGGCTTTAACAGCCCTGTTCGGGCCTTTGCAGATATACCAAGCCGAGGTTGGGATTATCAGCGTCATGGGGTTGTGGCAACACTCAAGATGGAAGGCGATGGTTGGCGCGGGGCAGAGGAGAAGATTGCATATCAGAGGTTTCTACCCTCAGGTCCGGTCGCTCTCTTGCCACTCCCGGGATGTTATTCCACACTTGTCTGGTCCACGCTTCCGGAATACGCTGCGCATTTAAAGTCGCTATCGTCAACAGAATTTGTGGCAATGGTCAATGCCGCATTCAGATTAAGTCCGGTAGACATAGCCTACATGCACACTCAACCGAGTGGTCAGTCCAACGAGCTTTCGTGGAGGGAGCAGCACACCAAATTCAACGTCGAATTGGTTCCGCAGAGGGTCGTCGACGTTCAAGAAGGCTCCGTAGCTAGCTTTCCTCTGCGCATGAGGCATGCGGACACATATATCGGCGAGAGAGTAGCATTGATTGGCGACGCTGCTCACACTATTCATCCGTTAGCAGGACAAGGCCTTAACCAAGGCCAAGGCGACGTAGAAAGCCTGGCCCAAACGATCAAGTATGCGGTAGAACACGGCCAAGATATTGGAAAGCAGATGTCTCTCGAAGCCTACAATTCGGAAAGATGGAATACCAACAATCGGCTTCTTGGGGTTGTGGATAAGCTGCACAAGCTTTACAGTGTGGGCTCTGGCCCCCTTGTCCCTTTGAGGTCTTGGGGGTTATCGGCTGTCAATGCGATGGGTCCTTTGAAGGAGTTTTTCATGAAGCAAGCTTCTGGCACTAGATAGTCACGTCTGTACAGGGAATGATCGGGTGCATCGACATGCATTCGTACATAACAGTCCGGCAAAATCTTGTGTCTTGAGACGACTTCGTACGGAGCAGTTCTACAAGTCTAAACACAAAGGTAGCGTGACTCCATCCAGGCTAAAGCGAACAAATGCGAAAGACCTCCCAGTACTAGAAATGGAAGCCTAGATACCGTAATCTTCAGGGTTTACCGCATTTTATGAGTCCGTTATACTTAAGCCATTAGTTGACGCACTTATAGAATTCACTCCGTCTTCCTCTTCCCTCTTCTTACGCATCCGTGATTGCACCTCTGGTACGAGGTTCTTCAGGTCCAACATCACTCCGTCTTTTTCCGGATGACCCTCTGGCAAGCCCAATTCTTTTATCTTGACCTTACCCTGCGCTTGTTCGTCCTCGCCTAGAATAACGGCAAACGGAACGCCTCCGGCTTCTGCAGCTTTGAATTGAGCTGGGAGTTTTGGCTTGAGCTTGTATGCGAACTCCGCCTGGCAAAGAACTAGCGTCAATACGGTCCCGCATGAAAGACTGAACGAGCTCACCTTGATCCCTGCATCCCATAGTACCCTACTCACTTCCATCCTCTCCTTGAGCAGCCCCGTAAAGCCCTTGCCCCCGAATGCCATCACATAAACGTCCACCTCGTTACTCCTTACGCTTACGGCACCCTTGTCGGCCTCCATCCTCGCCTTCGTGATTGAGAAGATCCGGTCCACACCGAACGATATGCCGACGCAGGGGATCTGCGTCTTCCCAGAGAACATGCCTACAAGCTCGTCGTACCGACCACCGGCAGCTACACTACCGACGCCGACTGACGGATCGTTCGACCGGTCTTCGTCAAAATCTTTTGCTTTCTCTTTCTTCGCTACCCGTTGTACTTTTTGGCCCTCATCCGTGGAAGGTGCCGAGCCCTCGGTAACGACCTCGTAAATAACTCCGGTGTAGTAGTCCAGTCCGCGCGCCAAGCTCAGATCAAACGATATCCTGTCTAGTACATCGAATGCTTCCAAGTAACCGAATAAGAGTTCCATATCTTCAAGGCCCTTCTTTGCCGACGCGTTCGCCATCAGAGTGGAGTCTGATTGGAGGGATTTGAGGACATCTTGGCCGCCTTTCTGTTGCACGTATTCCCAGATCTTGTCCGCAACTTCAGGCTCGAGATGTTTCTCCTCCGTCATCTCCCGCCGGACGTCTTCCCAGGGCGATTTGTCCAACTTGTCTACCGCACTGCTGATCGTCCTTATCTTGTCCTGCGGCACCCCGCAAACCTCGAACACGCCGTCCAGTATCTTCCGGTGATTTATCTTGATCGTATACCGCCCTTCCCAGCCTAACCCGGCAAAGACCTCACTAGTGATCCGCAGAATCTCGGCGTCGGGGAGCATAGGGTCGTAGCTGCCAGCGATGTCGAAATCACACTGATAGAACTCCCGCATCCGACCTTTCGTCATGGCGGGCTGGTCCCGTCGGTAGACTTTGGCGATGTAGTAGCGTTTGATGTGCTGTACTGACGCATTCATGGCAAGCCAGCGCGCGAACGGGACCGTGAGATCGTAGCGCAGAGAGCAGAGTTCGCCGCCTTGGTCGGAGAGGTCGTAGATGAGCTTGCTGTCCTCGCCGTATTTACCGGAGAGGATCTCTTTGAGCTCGAAGACGGGGCTGGCCACATCTTATTTAGAGGCTGCGCGTTGTTGGAGAAAGGCACACGAAACGTACGTATCTATTGTGACTGCGCCGTGACGCTTGAAAACGTTTGTTATGGTGGAGAAGGTCTTGTCGCGAATGACCATGTCCCTGCCATCCCCTATATATTTATTAGCTGAAGCTGACTTGAGAGTTCCAGGACGTTCTGTTTACAATCTTTCGTCCCCTTCGGAGTCTTCAACTGAAACTGAACCTTTTCTTTCCCCATCTCTGCGTCTGCACGGTATCTTTGAGGTGTAACACACAAAGTGCGGCAGTTCAAAGGGCTCAAAAAGGTATGATTGGATTCTGTTCGAGAAAGTCTGAATGTTCGCACGGCCCTAGGAAAGCCTCTGTAGAATCGCCGCATGCACGGTGAGTGACGATAAGAATTTAAAGCAGTAAGACCATATTTTGAGTCACTAGGGGTTTGATATTGACATCACTTTGGGCTTCATCGTCCGACGTAACTTCGTTACTTGTCTTTAAAGATTACCGTACCGCATATGTCGACCACTACCGTCCAATAGCGGACCTTCAGCCAACGGTAAAGGCTGTGATGGCTCCTCACCCAGGCATTGATACGGATGAGATCCGAGACAAAGCCCGGACAGATCTCTTAGACTTGCTTGAAGGCGTATGTAAGAACTCATGCTGTGCGTTACAACTCTGTGGGAGCTGGACTAAACTTGATATCTAGGTCCGAGGCAAAAAGAATCTGGTCATTGAGAAAGCCTTGGCCGGACCTGTTGGTGTATTTGTCAAGTTCTCTACGCTTCAAGAATATGGAGTGGATCGCGTATTCTTGTTGGAGAACAACAACGTCGACTCCTCGCAAAGGAACGTCGTGTTCTTGGCTCGGGGTGAAAAGGCAAGCCATGCGCAGGCAATAGCTGGTATGTACGGCGATCAAACATACCCTCTTCTTCATATGTATTTCTTCTTCAATTTGGGCAAGCTTCTCGTTCATCGAGGAATTACCTTTGCATTTTGCGCATGGGATCTTAAAGTAGATTGTGTAGATCGTTTCCCACTCTACCTAGTCAGTCTTGATCCCAAAACCAAGTAACTTTGTATTACAACACGATCTTATTGCGTTCTCCTCTGTGTCCCACAGGTTGAGTGCCATCAGTACGTGCTGACAGTATGTCCCGGTATAAGATCAACTCAAGCGGATTCAGCGCGAAAGTCAGATCGAACATGAGTTCTCCATCTTCTGGGTCCCGAGAAGGACTTTGGTCTGCGATAAGATTCTGGAGGATCAAGGTGTGCTAGGGGATGTCAGTACCGCGGAGTTTCCACTCTATTTCGTCCCGCTGGAAAAGGATGTCTTATCTCTCGAGCTTGAAGAATCATTTACTGAGCTGTACTTGGTAAGAGAATCGTGCCCCTCCGACTTCAGTATCGTCACAGTTGCTGATGTGCCGTAGCAAAAGGATCCCACGGCGACTTTCCTTGCTGCAAAAGCGCTTATGCTGATGCAACAGAAGCATGGTCTGTTTCCTAATATCATCGGTAAAGGCGATGGAGCTCGCCAAGTGGCAGATCTGTTGTTTCGGATGAGAAAAGAAGTGGCTGCTGGCGGAGACCCAATCCTGAATGGGACTTCAATGCTCGGATTGATGCCAAGTGCCACTATTGAGAGCCTGATAATTATCGACAGAGGAGTGGATCTTGCCACTGTTTTGCTTACACAGCTGACGTACGAGGGCCTCATTGACGAACTTGTCGGTATACAGAACAATCAGGCAGATGTGGACACAGCGGTCGTTGGTCCAGCACCATCAGCACCGGGATCTTCGTCGCGGACCCCGGCCCCTACACAACCACAACAAGGCCTGAAGCGGAAAATCCAGCTGGACTCCTCAGACAAGCTCTATGAGCAGTTACGGGACTCAAACTTTGCTATTGTAGGAAGCCTACAAAACAAGGTGGCACGTCGACTCAAAAGCGACTATGAAAGCCGGCATGGAGCAAAGAGCACCACCGAGTTGCGCGAGTTTGTCAACAAGCTTCCTGGCTACCAGGCGGAACAGCAAAGCCTCAAAATTCACACCGGACTGACGGAGGAGATCATGAAGCACACAACATCCGAGATATTTACGCGCACTCTCGAGGTGCAGCAGAATCTCGCTGCAGGCACAGACCCAACTTCACAACACGACAGTATCGAAGAACTGATTGGGCGAGATGCTCCTCTGGAGGTTGTTCTACGCCTCTTATGTCTTGAATCCTGCGTCGCAGGAGGTATCCGTCCAAAAGACTTGGAAAACTTCAAACGTCTAATCCTACATGCGTACGGCTACCAGCACCTCTTAACCCTCGACGCGCTAGAAAAGATGCAGCTTCTCCAGTCTCGAAACTCTGCAGGTATTCTCCCAATTCCGGCCGGTGGCTCACGAACGAACTACGCGTACCTCCGTAAAGCTCTCCGCCTCATCGTGGACGAAGTTAACGAGCAAAATCCGAATGACATCGCTTACGTATACAGCGGCTACGCTCCTCTCAGCGTTCGCCTTGTACAATGCATTCTCCAGAAGCAGTACGTCCTCTCAATCACGAAGGGAAGCAATGCCACCAACGGCATCAGCAACGCCTCAAAAGGCTGGACCGGGTTTGAAGATGCTGTCAAGAGCGTGGCTGGCGCCACCTTCGATAGGAAGCAGAGCGGGGAGGAAAAGGCACTCAAGGCAAGACAAACTCTTACTGGTACAGGTGGGCGCAAGACGGTTGTGGTGTTCTTCCTGGGGGGGATCACCTTTACGGAGATTGCGGCGTTGAGGTTCATTGCGAAGCAGGAGGAAGCCAGAAGGCAAACCATAATTTGTACGACTGGCATTATCAGTGGGAACAGGATAATGGATGCGGCTGTGGAAACGGCAGGTTTTACTAAGACATGATTCGACTGGAATTTGATTGCCTGGCTAATTAGCCGTTGGGAGTAGCAAGAGACCTTGAACGTCTTCCCCAATAAGTCTACTTCCGACAATTTGTGAGCGACTGTTCTATCCAGATGTGGCACCAACTTCACCTCTATCCCTTCGCCGTGTCCTTCTTGCCCGCAGCGTCCTGTTCCTCCGTCCTCTTCCTCAAAGCCTCTCTGAAACACGCTGGACAGATCGCCAACGTTGGCCGATAAACGGCCGTCAGACTACGACAACATTCCTCTCTCAGCCGCCCCATGAAACATAGAGTGATTCTTTGTTCGGCTTTGTGGCCACAAGAGTGCTCGTAGCCGGATAATTCACACATGACGGAGAGGTTTTTGGCTTGTATCGTTGAATTGCTGGGCAAAGGGTGAGAAGTAAGTTGTTCAGATATAGGAAGGCTCAGGGGTCGGAGAGTGGTCTTATAGCATGTTGACCGTGTCGTCTTCTGTGTTTGTTTATTCATAATCTGACATACGCGTATGGGGGTCATTACGGGGGTTGTAGAGGTTTGTGGTCTATCGTGAACAATTATGAGACCAGAAAAACAATTGCTACTCTTCTGGGCAAGCGGATGGATTGTGCAACAACAAGTAGCTGGCACCAGCTCTGAGCCAACGTGTTTTCAAAAGTATGGCCTTAGATTCCCACGAACTCGATGCTCTTGCTAAGGAAAATATATGTTGTTCGTGTGTCTGACAACAACTTTCAGATCCATAGACATACGTAGAACAAGCTCATCCTCGTGCTCTATCGCCTTAATATGGGGTGCTGTAACGATGGTTAAACTGGAAACATTTGAGGGCATCATTAGGGATTGTGTGCACGGACGCTTGACACTTCCCCTGTAGCGGCTTTGACTCCATTATTCAACCGTCAACCGTCACCTGTGACCCACAATTGATGAAGCAACTGACAGTATAACTACCATGACCGTGGATTCATTTGACTGTGATAGATAGATGTGTGAGATTCTTCTTAGTCGAGTCATCTCAATGCTCATGCCTGCGGATCTCAGTGGCCGAGATGATGACAGCCGTGGGCCCCGAATTCACGTTTCTTCCGTTTGGTTCCATTCTCTCAAATCATCACAATGCGATGATGGAGATTCACTTTCTTCGTTTGTTGTTTGTTTTGTTATGGCATAAACAAAGCTATTCAGGCGTCAAGATGGGCTACCACAATCCTTCAAGCCTCTCGGGCATTTTCCACTCTTAAGTTATGTTGTGTCACACCTCCTTCAGGGCAATTCCAAATGAGATCATCTCGAACAGCGCTGCAGTCAATTCCTCCCAACATTTTTGCGTCGGTCATCAGCGTCTCCAACTTTGTCCATCAGCACTTTTTTGCAAACCCTACTCTGAGCGTGTCTTTTCGTTCTCAGCATCCACTCCGAGCGTGTCTTTCCGCGTCAGGACCTCCCACGGTAAAGAAGTCAATGACAACATGACTCCATCAAAAGAAAAGAAACCGCTCCCGCCGCTCTCCTCCTCCAACACGACCGTCGTCGTCCTGGACCAACCCATCACCTACCTCCAATGGCACACCGCGCTCCAGCAAGTCAAAATCGTATATCTCAACCGCCAATACAAGCAATGCGCATCTCGCTGCACCCAGCTCCTGTCCACAGCCCCCATCGAAAGGGTTAACCAACACTCCCTCTCCCAACAGCCTTGCCCTATCTCCAAACTAATCGCGTCCAGATCCACCCCCTACACCCCCCTTTCCTCCACTTCTACACCGCCCTCAGCCACGAAGCCGTCGCGCGCTCAACCCACAACCTCTCCGCCACCAAACCACGCACCCTCCAGCTCGCGCGCGAATCGTACGAAGCCGCCGCCGCTTCTCTCCCGCGACCCGCTACCCTCGCCGTCACCGCCAAGGATGACGAAAACGACGACTACGAAGAAGAAGAAGACGCCAACTCCAGCACGCGCTCCTTCTCAGACACCGCGTCCTCGTACTCCGTCACGAGCTCGCACACCCCAAACGACGACGACGACGACGACGACAACGAGCGTCCAACCTCCCCCCACCCCACCACCCAACCCCCTCCCCCCCGCCGCCCTGCATCCCCAGCCCCATCCCCACCTTCCACAACCAGCACAGCCGCCCTGCGCCCCTCCCCCCTCCGCATCCGCAAGAAAGCCGTCCACTTCCCCCCGACTCCACCCCGCTCCCACCCCTCACCACCACCCTCCTTCCCCCATCGGCCCAACCCTTCAACGGCTAGCTACAACACGCACCTAATCTCCTTCGCGACAACGCTACAGACGCGCATCCACGCCGTCGACGCACTGCTGCACCGCACGGACGTCGCGCAGCAGCACGGCCGTCGCGGCGCGGGTGGCGACGGGGAGGCTGAGGGGAGGGAGGCGCGGATTGAGCGGTTGAGGGCGGGGGGGTGGAGAAGGGAGAGGTTCGTGGCTGGGAGGTATGAGGAGGTTTGTGCGAGGGCGCTGGCGGAGTTGTGAGTTTGTGGTGTTTGGGGGGGGAAAGGGGATGAGGTCGGTGGGAAAGCGGCTGTGCTGCGGAAGAGATGAGAGGATGAAGGGAAGCGGTATGCTTGGATGGGTGGGTTCTTCTTGTTTCGTCCACGTCGACGTGTTGGAGGGCGTTTGTCTGCGTGCTTGCTTGCTCGCGGTGTCTGCTTTAGTCTTGATTGGATGAGATGCGCTGCGTTGCGTGTCTTATACCCAATCTGCCTACCTTGTACTCAACGGCTATGCAATCCAGCGCTGGCTGCACTGCCCCGGCCGAGCGATAGATAACTGATCGTGCATACGTGTACATGTTTCCCTTTTCATTCCGCTTTACACATTCTCTGTTTACTAAGGTGCCTGTTAGGGGGTAAAGTACCTAGGGTAGAGTAATAATAAATGCCGTCCATAAAGCCAATTCCATGAAAAGACCATCGTTACCGGGTATCGCCGTAAGAGCATGCATAGGAAGCATCATCCGACACAAGGAAAAGTATGCACAGATTCGCCAAGGAATTACGTGGCGGGACGAAGGCGAAAAAGGAGCGGAGCTGGGAGACCTTTACGGCTCGCTCCGACTCTGCCTCTTGGCCTTCTCCGTCGCGCTCTTCTCCACCTTCGCCCGCTCCTCCTTCTCCTTTACCTCCCTGACCTTGGCCAGGACCACTTCCCGAAAGATGGCCCCCCTCGCCATCTTGCTGAGCGACTTCTTCTTCGGGCTCTCGCCCGCCGCCAGCCCCTTCTGCGCCAGACCTCCCCGCCCCGCCAACGCCTGCCCCACCGCCTCGCCGCTGTTGGACGGCACGTCCGCTTGGCCCGGCGCGTCTTGGACGTAGTCGTCTTCCTGCATCTTGAGGGCCTCGATGCGATTAGCGAGCTTAACGAGCTCGATGCCGCGACGCAGACGGGCCTTAGCCATGTAGGCGCGGATCTCCGGCAGGAGGTTGTGGTCGGTGGCGGTGTTGCCGCTGAGCCAGACGTGCTGGAGGGCCTGGGCGGCGGTGGCGCGGCGGGCCGGGTCGGGTTGGAGGAGGCTGACGATGAAGTTCTTGGCGTCCAGGCTGACGTCTTTCCAGTAGCGCTCGTGGAAGACGATGCGGCCGCTCTTGCACTCTTCGATCAGGTCAGCGAGGCCTTCGCTGCGGAAGGGCGAGTAGCCGCACAGGAGGGTGTAGGTGATGACGCCGAGCGACCACATGTCGACGGGCTTGCCGTGGCCTTGCTTGAGCATCACTTCCGGGGCGGCGTAGCCGAAGGAGCCCGCCATTGTTTTCAGCACGCGTTCGTTCGAGTCAAGCATTTTGGCGATGCCGAAGTCGGCGAGGACGAGGGTGGATTGGGGGTCGTTGGTGAGGTAGAGGAGGTTTTCTGGCTTTAGGTCTGGGAGGTGGTCAGTATGTGCGAGGTCGCTGGTGGGGTGGTGCGTACCTCGGTGGACTACGTTGTTCTGGTGTAGATAACTGACGGCCTCCAACACCTGTCTAATAGTTTGTGAGGCATCTTTCTCCGTGAACTTCCCGTACTCGCAAATCCTATCGAATAGCTCGCCGCCGGTGGCAAGCTGAGTGACGATGTAGTACTTGTCCTAGTGAGGGTGTGAGCATCGACAGCCGCCGGCCGAAGACGATACACGGAATACATACTCTGGACTCAAACCAGTCGTGGAAGCGCACAATATGTGGGTGCTTCATGCGTTGCAGCATCTGTAACTCATCGTACACCATCTGCTCGTTGCCCTTGACATTCTTCTTCAGGATGATCTTGACTGCAACCTTGCCGGTTGGACCATCGGCTTCCCGCACGACGCCATATGTTCCTGCTCCCAAGGTCCTTCCAAGTTTGTACCGTGACCTGCACCCCTCGATCAGTCCTCGGTGTCAACATATGCGAGCAGTATTTGGAGACGCACTTCTTATCGTAGCTCTGTGGCTGCCCGTGCAACTTGTTGATCATGTTCGAGACTGTTATAGAAAGATACAGTTAGCCTCATCGTCACAGGGTCTGAAGCCATAAGATATCTGAAGTATGGACACTCTCGCACCATGTGACTGTGCTTGTGAATGCCGCAGGGAAGACGAAGAAGCTCCACCATCATTTCGGTAGACGACAGACATAATGATATTGAGAGTAGGAATGGTAACCCGATATTGGGAGCAATTAGGTAGATATAGTGAGATGAGGGTTTGAAAGGATCTGCTCAGACTTACAACTCATAGTGGCAGATTCGCCTTTCTCCAACGCTCCTTCCAATCTGTATGGAGACCTGTTTAGGAACCTTTACGGATCTCGAAAGACAACCACGGCGAGACGCTGTGGGGGTCAATGGAAAGGAATAACGATCATTAAAGGGAAGGGAGATCGCAGTTGGCAATTTTTATCAAGGCTGCGTTGCCAACTCACTGAGCCTGTGCCTGAGCATTCACGGCACAGCCTGATTGGTGACGGTGAGCGGCGAAGTCAATCCTGCCTATTCATCTAGAGCATCTCAGCCTTATAGAATAGCCTGCTTTCCACTCGGAAAAGAATTGAATTGAATCCCTTGATACTGAGAGAAGGCAGCTGAGGATGTTCATCGAACACTTTCAGCTACAGACTCAACAACACAACAACGGTTGAGCAGGGATCTTATAATATAAGATAGTAACAATAAATGTTGAAAGAAAGCTAAAGTAGCCTGAATTATAGGCGCCGATCCTGACACGGCAGGCCTAAGAGGTACCTAGAGTAAGGTAGGAGCTGTACAGGTACGCTAAGAAGTACAGGTACAGTATCCCCGGGACTGCAGCAGACAGGTTTCACACCTTTTACGGGAACCACTCTGACGGAAGTGGAGTAAGATACAGTACAGTACCAAAACCTGCGTGCCCAGAGAAGTCAGGACGTCATGCGTCTACGCCGTATAAGTACGAGTAGGCACTGCCCAAGATACAAATACTCATAGACAAATGTGCAACCATCTCCTCTGATCCACACTCTACTCTACTCAACGCAATCAATCAAAGTCAAACACGGTACAAGCCTTCCCTTCAACATGGGTGCCATGCTCTCCGTCATAATCGCCGTCGTCGCCATAGCTCTAGGCGCAGCATGGGTCGGTGGATATCTGGACGCCTACCAAGCCAAGGCACAAGAGAAGATCCTTGACGCCATGGGAGAGAACAAGGCTTCCTATGGCCTCAAGAGTAGAGCTCCCGAGAAGATGAATTGGGAGATGTGGCTGATGCAGCTTAGATAACCTCAAGACCAAGGTTACAGGCGACAAAGATCTCAACGAGCTTCAAGACAACGTCGCTGATGGAGTGGGAAATTTGGTGGGCAAAGGCGGGCCGGGCGATGGTGTTGGGTCGGGGGTCAGCCAGGGGCTTTAGGATGGGAAACGGAGCGTGGCGATACTGAGCCGTGGTTGCGCCGAAAGGAAGACTGAGACTGTCTGATGCCAAATGTTCGGATGTAACTTGCTGGTTTGGATCGTGGTATGGACGGCGAAGTAGGATCCTCTGTAGAGTCTGATGATGTTATCTCGTAGCTGTCGTCTTCACGCTCCGAGCCACGCACGCTTCAACGACCGTTGCCAAGCTTTATGAATTGGCCCTAGCCCAGGATTGTTCACCTCGACTGAAAGCACTGCACGACTGTTCTTCATACATCTTCGAATTTATCAAAGTCATCTTCAGCGACCCGGACAGTATAGCCTGGACAGTAATGCTATGCGTACATGCATAATTTGATTCACAGCTCTACAAGACGCCTTGTTCAAGCTGTAGCTGTACAAGCTATAGCCTACCAGCTCCCTCACATATTACCCGCTCCTTATCCCATACTCACACCTCCAAATCCGCTCTCTTCAGTACTCTCCCATCTCTTGCCCCCGCTGCAGAGGGCATGGCCAGCATGTTTGCCAGCAAGCGATTAGGAAAGGTGAGCCAACAATCCTCCTCCGCTCTTCACAACGACGCCCCAGCTGAACCTTCGGGTTAGGAGCTTACCAAAGTACGCACCCACATCCACTCTCCCGGACAAATGGACATTCACCTCCCAGCAACGTTGACCTCCCAACTCACGTGCCCCACAGATCCAAGACCACCTCCCTCCAGGCATAACCCTCGTCTCCGCCGACGACTTCAAAGACTGGAAACTCGACATCCGCGTCCTAGACGACAACCCCCTCTACCGCGCCCAGATCTACCGCCTCCACTTCCGCTTCTCTTCCAACTACCCCATCGGTACCCCCTCCTCCCCCACGCAACCCAGCCCCCGTCCCATGCCCAATCTACCTCCCCCCCAACACCAAGCACCCTAACCTCCCTCCCTCCCTCCCTCACTCACTCACTAAACCCCCGCACAGAAGCCCCCGAAGTAACCTTCCAACGCACCCCCGACCGGCCGATACCCATCCACCCGCACGTCTACTCGAACGGCATCATCTGCCTCGACCTGCTGGGCAGCCAGGGCTGGAGTCCGGTGCAGAACGTCGAGAGCGTGTGCATGAGCATCCAGAGCATGTTGACGGGAAACACCAAGGACGAGCGACCGCCGGGCGACGAGGAGTTTGTGAGGAGGAATACGCAAAGGCCGAGGGATATTAGGTTTTTTTATGATGATAATACGGTTTGAATGGATGGGGGGTTTGGGCTGGGTTGGGCTAGGTTAGCGGGCGTGGCGTGGCGTTTGGGGGTGCTTTGGGTTGGTGGGCGAGGGGTTGGGGGGTGGGAGACTTGTGTGGGGATGGAGCGTGATGGTGGCTGGGTCCGTTTCCGTGGTTGGTTGATCTATACGATTGTAGAAAGATGGGTTACAGACTGGGTCGGCCACAGTATGCAACGACGAGGTTCTGCTTGATGGATTGTTCGGACGACTCGGGGTGATAGCCTTTGCTGGTCCACGCGCCTGCGTACGAGACTTAAATAGGTCCACGTCATGGAATATGTCCAGGCTTCCGTATCTAGGTAGACAGTCATATCCTTATAATGATGATGACACACTGTCGCCGACGCCGCACTGCCTGTAGGGCTCTATGAACTGAACATCAAGATTCTTGAATTTCTTTTTCAGACACATATCTCTCATCTCTCGTCCTCACTAACCACCTCATCATTCTCCACGCCATTGTCAACGACAAAGTCGACAATGAAACTTTGAAGTGAGGACTCCGGCGGGTGTGCCCTAGAAGCCCTATCACGGTAGCTAGTGATGGTTTACACTGACCACCTTGCCAATAGAGAAGCGAAGAGTGCATTAGTCCAAGACAACAAGATGAACAGTGATGCAAGCAATCCCCTCCCTCTCATGGTCTTTCGGCCTCGGGGCATTCTCCTGTCTCAATTGGAGATCCTACGGAGAACAAAAGTGCTAGGACGACGAGAAAGATGTCTTCCCGAATATCCAGTCAAGATAGGCCAAAGTGTATCTTCGATTGTCTTCCGAACACGTCTGGTATACCTTGTCTTAATAGGTACCCCCCGCGAGGGTGCTACAGCTGGGGATTTCGATGCGGAGTTGCAATTTGTGAACTGCCTCTCGGAAGAGCAGCAAAATCAGTATACTCCACTCAACGACAGGGTCTACTGCCTGGCATCCCTCTGAGTGTTCCACCTCAGCCAAATCTGTGACCACAAAAACGTACTAGATCTTCTGCTTGATTGCCCGCGCACTTCAATGGTGCTCCCGGCTAAGCGGCCTCGACGCTCAAATAGAGGGTACCCAGCGTCGGCCTTCACAGGGCCTGTTCAAGAATCTAGTTCACCACCTGTAGTAGTTCCAGAGAACGGCCAGTAATCCAGCCGGAGGTCTGCTTGAAGCGCCGAGGCGCCGCCTTGGTGGGAGCGGAGCCAATCGTCGGCTGAGAGAACTTGTTTCTGAAAGGACTTGATTTCATGGTGTTGTTAACAGAGTATGATAACGGGTTGGTAAGCAATAGAGTAGACTTTCTTTCAGTTGCAGAGTTGGTTAAATGATGCTCAATGTTTCTTCATTCTGCTTTCAACCTCGTCCCCATGTTTCCAGGTATCTCCGACATCTGTGTATCTGCAGCAACTTCTAATTCCTCAATTGATGAGCAGACAGCCGTGGTTCCCCAGTTCAAAATGCCAATGCATAAGGCCAAGTCGTAGCGCCACATCCCTAGAAATCACTGTAGAAGCGCCTCGTTCCATTGAGAGGTGCTATTTCCGAGAGGCGTGTAGGGATAGTGGAGGGTGTTAGGCAAGACCCGGAAATTACCCTCTTTCGCCGGGATGCATAACAAATGAGGTCTGCGACAATGCTGTCTGTGGTTTGCTGTGATTATGGCAATGAGTAATAGCCTGGTTACATGTCCGCTACCTAGGTAGATGACACCTACAAATAGTACCTTTGCATGTTCCGCCATGCCGCCATGAGAGTCCACATCTGCACACTTTCTCCTTCCGATAATGATTTCATGGAGTCCGCCAGGATTCGATGAATTTGCCGTCCTTATCCATGTTGATCCATTGTATGCAGAACTCGAAGAACCGTGGGTAGAATCCAGCGGAAGCCCAGTCGATCAGACAGACAGAACCGTCCTCTAGCACAAGGATATTTCGAGGAGCGATGTCAAGGTGACACAAAACTAGATCATAGCCTCTAAGGGCTAATCTGCCCGGCTCGCGGCTAATCCTGCTATTGAGAAAGTCTTCCATGTGTTCTACTGTGTCAAAAGATAGGTCTTCGTTATCAGGCCAGAGAAGACCACGGGACACTCCGCCGCCGAGTGGACCAGGACGATCGTTGCGGATCGTCGAGAAATAGTCGAGTATACGTGCAGTTATCGCGATAGAATCAGGATCTTCTAACCGGTCAAAGACACTCCCATTGATATGTTCCATGACAATATATCCGCAAGTTTTATAGATAAAGAAGCGGTATACGCGGGGAACGCGGACGAAATTGCGGTCAAGAAGCTCGTAAGCAGCACTCTGGTTCTTGGCCTCCTCTTCCTTAACGCCTATGCCAAATTTAACCACCGCTTCGTCTGAGATTCTAACGACCTGATTGCCGTATGGCTCTCCACCAATGACTTCGTGAGCAGGATCCGCACACAGAGCTATCAGTTCATCGTTACTTGTGGTGCCGTGGTGGAGTTTGAGATGAGTTGGATGGAATGTCTCGGCCATAGCTGTGCGATGGGGGGTTGCCTCTGGAGTAAGTGATTCCGCAAGAATGTCAGCCTTTAGTAGGGAAATTGGCAGCTCCTGACCGAATAACCCTTCGACTGAGGAGCGTCGGTCGTGATGCACCAATCCGATTTCCATGATGGAAAGGAAAGCAATGGAACCCTCTCTTTACCTCACTCATGGCCTCAATGATTGTTGTTACAGGCAATCTCTGACATGCCGGTACAGGGGATTGGAAAGGCTTGGAGGACTCGCGACCATTCATTGGAAAAAGTTGAAAATGGCAAAATCAAGGCCTGATGGCAGAAACAGCGAAGATATCAATTCTGGATATCATGAGGAGGATGCTGCAGTGGAAGCCGCAGAAGAAATTGAGTGCAAATAAGTCAATGATGATCAATACTGTAGTTGGGGAGCGTGCCTGGAAAGTGATCTTTCACTGCAACTTTTATTATGATAGGGTATTGATCCAAACCCGTATACGGAGTAAGCCTCTGCCTCATGTAAGTGGGTGAATAAAACTTCAGCTTTGTGTAATTGAAGTGTAACCAGAATGCCATCAAAATGCAGAGTGTATACCAAGATTTCATTCAAGTGGCTTTCAGTTTTGAATATTATTGCTGCGAGAAGAGAGGCAGCTACAAATCATGGCAGCTATGACCAAAGAACGCCGCTACTCGCACTGGCCATGAGCTGACTAAGCACAATTGGGGGCTGTTGTTTTCCTCAGGTAAACGCGTGGCCTTTTCATTCCTTATTCTAATAATACCTAATAAGATCTTTGCTTCTTGAACATTAAAGAGACGGACATGTCTTGTATTACGCCTCGTTATGCCTGGACTCAGTGTTAAAGCCATCAAGCACTGTTGTGTCTCAGCGTTACACCAGGTGCTGCCGGCTCTCCTCCCTAATTATCTGCAACGCTGGGCTTGCCGCGTCGAAAAGCCACCGGAAAAGCTATACGCGACGTCTTGCCTTTGCCTGGATGGCCTACGCGGGATTGCGGCGCTATTTGTTTTCTTCTTTCACACCATATGGACCTACCGAAACTTCGTCGAATTTGGCTATGGAGCCGGACCGGAGAACAATCTGGTCATACAGCTTCCCTTTATTCGACTTTTCTATGCCGGCCATGCCATGGTGGCTGTTTTCTTCGTTGTTGGGGGTTACGTGATTTCGTTAAAGCCGCTGAAGCAGATGCGAAACTATGCCTGGGAAGACCTACATCTCACTCTTGTTTCTTCTCTCTTCCGCCGTGGCCTTCGCATCTACATACCAGCTATCGTCGCAACTTTTATGACCATGCTCACTGTGTACTGCGGGCTCTGGGAGTATCCCCGCCAGTATGTGAATGACCGAAGATACGTCAATTATGCGGATATCCATCCCGCGCCTGCGGACACTTTTCATGCACAGTTCCACGACTGGTTCACCTCGACAATGGGCATGACGAATCTGTGGCGCTACTACAGCGACGGCTTCCTGCAGCCGTATTACAATCCCTACGACCCTCATCTCTGGACAGTAGCATACGAGATGCGCTCGTCAATCATCGTAATGCTAACCCTGATCACACTTTCTCGCTGCCGCGAGATAACGCGGCTTAGCCTTGTCATTGCAATGATTGTTTTCTGCGGATACTGGGATCGATGGGAATGCATGCTGTTCCTCAGTGGTACTCTCCTCGCCGAAATCGATCTCATATACCGCTCCGGCTTAGATACGAGTTATACGCTCATCCTACCAGGCCACGTTTCAAGGCTATCTCAAACAATCTCAACTAACCCCCGTTTCACCTTCCCCGGCCGTCTCGGCGAAAAGATTTGGTACATTCTCTTCACCACCGGCTGCTACCTGTCCTCCTGCCCCAATCTTGCCATCGGCGAGACACCGGGCTACAGAACGCTCTTCAAACTCAGTCCCGCCTCCATCACAGACCCTAAGCGCTTTATCCAAGGCCTCGGCGCCGTCCTGATCACCTGGTCCGTTGCAAACTCACCAACCCTGCAAAAACCCTTCCTCACCCGCTTTGCGCAGTATATGGGTAAGATCAGCTACGCATTCTATATCGTGCACGGTCCGTGTATCCATATCGTGGGTCTTTCCGTCACGCCGCTTATGTGGCAGATTGTGGGTATGAATTCGATAGCACGGTACCTACTCGGGTTTGCGCTGGGAAGCGCGGTGCTGGGTGTGACAGTGTTTTGGGCGGCGGACTTGTTCTGGAGAGGAGTGGATTGTAATGCGGTGAAGCTGAGTAGGAGGGTGGAGGAGTGGTGTTTTGTACGATTGGACGAGGTGGAGATGAATGGGTTTGGGAATCATGGATGAAGACAGAATGTTTGCGGCAATTGCTAGTGGCTATGCCCAGCCGGAGCGTTTGTCTGGGTTTCTCATGCGGTGTCAAAATCAGTACCGAACTCTTCTTGCACGGAAAAGCAGTTCACTGAGGGAGGAGACCATTCTATGATCTAACAGTATGCTCTATGAGAGTGCTGGACACTCAATCTCCAGTGTCACTTCCTCCACAAATCATGAGCGACATCACCCGGATCCACTTCACACTCCAAAAGACGAATACTCAGCCAGGCAATATACCAGCACCGAACACAATCTGCATCAGCGCAGCCACCACCTTCCCCAAAACCTCAGCGATGACCCTCCGGTGCCGAGGCATATCCCTCATACAATCGATATATACAGACCCGCCTTCCGACCCCTCCACTAACTCCGCCGCACGCATAACAGCCCCCTCTTTCAGTGCCCCTGACAAACAGCCACCTCTACCCTGCCAACGCTCCCTCGCTTGATCGAGAACCCCAGGACACCACGATCATCATAATTCTACGCATCACCTGTGCACAGCATCAACATCACATTCACACTCCTCTCGCCAAATCTGTCATGCACAGTTATCAAGCAGCAGTTTAAGCTTCACCTCGTTGAGGGTGATATTGGCTGCGCATGTGGGAGAGGAGGTGGGACCACTGGGGCGGACGGGTTATTTGGCTTGTTATCTGGGGGAGGGTGAAGGTGAGGGCATTGAGGGTGCTCACATCGCCATAATACCTTTCCAATTAGTCTCTTATTGATAGGAGGCTGCTGGGACCATATGGGCTCAGATGTTCATGAATCAAGACTAAATAGCAGAGATATCCTACCAATCTCAGCAATGATGATTATCAACCTGATAGATGATACTGAAAGTTAGTATTCAATACGTACAGCTCTCTCTGTCACATGAGACGTGAATAGTCTAGTATATGATATGCGACAGGGCAGGAGTTCGTTGGCTATTGAATTCAATAGATACATTTGTTTAATCTTGTAGTCATGAACGATATGGATGCAGGCATGAAGTTGGGTGTAAATCCAGATAAATTAGGGCTGAGTTAAGTAAGGTGCAGATACCTTAGGCAGGTTGAAAATGTAAGTGCTCATTTGTGACCTGAGATCTCATTCTGATGGCATCGCCAAGCATAGTCTTTTATGAATGTGCAAGAACTAGTAAAGTCTTGACCCTACAGTGATTTCAATTCTTTGTACACTGAGCTTGATGACTTGTCTGGTGAGGTGTAAGCTTGATGAAACATGATGATTAACAAAGAGTACTGATGCCACAGAAGTTAAGCTGTGATTAGTCATCATCTCAATAGTTACATCTCAGTTGTGGTGAATTTGTACATTATGATCTCACTAAAACCTTAAATGATCTTAATAGAGATTATTGAAAGACTATCTGACCTTTTAAAAATGAATGCAGATCAGATGATCTCACTAAAATCTTAAATAGTTCTACACTAATTCTGAACTTTAAGGTTTTTTGTGAAGCTAACAAGCAAGAAATTAAAATTGTAACTGTGTAATTCATTAATAATTCATTATAAATCTATTAAGAATCTATTTATAACTGATTAGTGATTAAAAATTAATGTTTAAGATTAGATAATTAGAATTAGAAAGTTTAAGTTAGCAATATGAAATATATTAAGAATGCATTTCAGATACATTAATGTGTTTATATATTAGAGATTAAGTTAAAGCTAATATATTATGAATTAATTAATAATATATTTAAAGAATTTAAATCTTAATTAATCTTAAAGTATTTTAAAAGATTAAATAATCTTTTAATAATCTCTATTAAGATCATTTAAGATTTTAGTGAGACTATTTGACATGTATAATTTACAGATACAGGTTAAATAATCTCACTAAAATCTTAGATAATTCTACATTAATTCTGAACTTTAAGATTTTTTGTGAAGCTAACAAGCAAGAAATTAAAATTGTAACTGTATAATTTATTAATAATTCATTATAAATTCATAAAGAATCTATTCATAATTAATTAGTGATTAGAAATTAGTGTTAAGAAATTAGATGATTAGAATTAAAGAGTTAAGGTTAGCAATATAAAATATATTAAGAATGCATTTTAGATACATTAATGTATTTATGTATTAAAGATTAAGTTAAAGCTAATATAATATGAATTAATTAATAATATATTTAAAGAAATTAAATCTCAATTAATCTTAAGATATTTCAGAAGATCAGATGATCTCTTAATAAACTTTATTAAGATTATCTGACATTTTAGTGAGATTATTTAACATGTATGATCATGTAATTCTTTCAAAACACCTCAAGATCAACTGAGATCTAAATTCTTTAAATATATTATTAATCTATTCTGAATTAATTAACTCTAACTTTAATGTATCTGAAATGCATGCATAATATATTTCATATTGCTAACTCAAACTTTCTAATTCTAATCATCTAATTCTTAAACACTAATCTCTAATCACTAATCAGTTACAAATAGATTCTTAATAGATTTGTAATGAATTATTAATGAATTACACAATCTCAAGTTCAGTATCTTGCTTGTTAGCTCCTCAGAAAACTCTATTTTAAAGAATTAGTGTAAGACCATCTGAGGTTTTAGTGAGACCATCCGACCTGTGTCCTGCGCACTTGCTGCTAAAAGTTTCTCAACCACGAACATTTCAAGTGCCCTTTCTTATGCTGGGCACCTCGACGGTGATACCATGCCAGCCCCATAAGGACATCCCGCTGTCATCATGGTCTCTCTCACACCTTCTGCGCTTGGGACAGTAAGCATCACACCTCTACCAGCCTCTAAATCGCACCCCGGCCGCCCCACCTCGATTGGCAAACGCGATAGCACCCATTTGGACCTCGCAGAAGATGCTATACCATCCAGCCCAGGCAAACGTCCAAAAGTCAAGTTTGACACCGATGTCGAAGTGCAGGTTATGGGAGAATGGGAGAAGGAGCCTGAACTAATCCGGGAAGAAGTCCGCCGTGCGGTTGCCTTGCACGTACGCGGGGAAAATGCTGGGTATGATCGAGTGAAGGAGATTTTCACGACAGAGCCCACGTCTGAGGATGCACCAAGTCCTATGACGATCAGGAACTATATGCTTGCTCTGCTGGGTAGTGTTGCGTCATTGAACAAGTCATGTTCAGGTCTGGTGTACGCTGTGTTGGAAAGCCAGTGGCTTGGAAGAGATGAGGGCTATGTTGCACTTTATACCCGTTTCCTAGGATCACTATCTTCTGCACAAGGAGGATTTGTGGGAACGGTGCTGAGGTTGTTGGTTGAGAATTTCAGCGGTGGTAGGCATTCTCACCGTCTACATTGTAGGACAGATCATAACTATTCTGCAGTGCCACGTTCAAGCGGCCAATTACCGAACTATCCTATCGTGAATCGCGCTCAAATATACGCCCGCACACATCACGCCTTGAAATACTTACTCCAGCTCATACCGTCAGCAAGCGGAGTGGTTTCGCCTATTCTCGCAGCAGCATTTCCACCCTCTACAGATTCAACGAGAACACACGTCTCTTATGTGCAGAACCTGCTTAAGATAATCGAATATGCCCCAGAGCTAAGGTCAGATATTTTGGTCCTTATCACTGAGAGGCTTGTCAAGATCGACCTCCAAGTACAGGAAGACCTAGAGAACCTGGAGGAAGAGGTGGATGAAGGGCTAGTTGAAGACGTTTCCAAGCTTAATACCGCACATGAGGGAATGGATGTACTGAGCGGCGGGGAGGACGAGGACGAAGACGAGTCGACCATCAGCGACGAGGACCTAGACGAAGAAGCCCAACGCAAGCAAGAAGTCAAGTCGAACATTAATAAGGTGGATTCCATTCTTGATATACTCTTCGCCTACTATCAACCTTTTTTCCATTCAGGGAGGCTGGACGAGAAGGGAGCCACTCTCGATTTACTGCTATCACACTTCACCACCATAATTTTACCAACATATCACTCCCGCTATACCCAGTTCCTACTCTTCCACTTCGCACAAACGACTCCGGCATTAATAGATCATTTCGCCGGCACTTGCGTCGACATAGCGTTCGATAAAATCCAGCCAGCGATCATCAGACGGTCCGCCGCAGCTTACCTTGGAAGTTTCGTCGCGCGAGGCAAACACGTCCCACCTCAAATCGTTCAAGACGTCTTCGACATTATCGGCGGCCAACTCCACGGTCTCCTGACCGAATACGAATCGACCTGTCGCGGTCCCGATTTACGACGATATGCCACGTTTTACGCTCTGGTGCAAGCCCTCCTCTACATCTTCTGTTTCCGCTGGCGGGACCTCACCATCGACTCCGACTCGTACGTCGACTCCGACTCCGACGCCGGCGCCGCTTTCGAAGAAAAGCCGCCGACCTGGGCCGCCGGCGTCAAGGAAACCCTCCACCGCACCATCCACTCCCCCCTCAACCCGCTCAAGGTCTGCTCGCCCGCGATCGTCGCCGAATTCGCCAACATCGCCCACCGCCACGGCCTCATTTACGTTTACTCGCGCATCGAGACCAACAAACGCCTGCGCCTCTCCCATTTCACCGGCTCCTCGTCTGATCGCACCCCGGGCCGCGACACGGCGCTGAGCGTCAAGCTCGATGAAAGCTATCATCAGCTCGACGCCTACTTTCCTTTTGATCCCTATCAGCTGCCCCGCAGCAAGAAGTGGATCGAGGGCGATTACGTGAACTGGGAAGGCGTTTCTGATGACGAGGAGGACGGGCATGGAAGCGATTCGGGCTCTGACGAGGATGAGCCGAGCGATATGGAGGACGATCCAGGTACCGAGACTGGAGAAACTGATTGATTCTTTCAGCTGCCGCTGTCTTGAACACGAACATATCTGCATTGTAACGCATCCTAGCCTGGCATTGTGAGCGTCGGCGCTTTTTTTTGCGGGCTGCATAGGATAGGTGGAGATGGCGAGAAGGAAAAGTGTCGATCGTCTCGCTCGAGCATTTAGAGTAGCAGGCGTTGATATCCTCTAGAGTCCATGTGGACAATTAATCAAATAAACTGCAGTCAACGTCTCAAACGGTAACCAGTGATGTTACGTTCCCTGTGGTACTTAAATCGAGTGAATTCCATCCAGCAGCTATCATCAACTAAACTCGGCTAAGCCGACGAGCAGAGGGTGCCCCAACGCTGTTTTCCCCTCGCAAAAAGCACGAAGCACAGGACAGCCACACGCACGCACGCACACCGAAAATATACCAGTACCCTCTCTCCCCATCTCCACCATCGCCCCCCTGGCCCTCCCCCCACCGCGTCCCGCCCCGATCTACTCATCCCCCCCCTCGCCCCCCTCCCCGCCCTCTCCCTCCTCCCCCTCCTCCACGTCAAACTCCCCCGCAAACGCCTGCCCCAACACGGCAAGCCCCCTCTTCCAGTCCGTGACGAGCCGGCGCAGCTCGGCCTCGACCACCTCCGGCGGGGCGCCCTCCGCCATCGCCTCCGCCGAAGGCGGGATCGGCTCGGGGAAGTCGACGACGCGACGACCCCGACCGCGACCGCCACCGCGCCGCCCGCCACGGACTCCTCCTCTCCCACTCCCACTCCCACTCCCCCCCGCACCTCCTCCTCCTCCCCCACGACGCACACCGCCCACACGAGCCGCCGCCACCGCCACCGCCGCCCCGCCACGACCCCGCCGCCCGCCGCCACGGCTCCCCTCCCCCTCCTCGCCCCCCTCCCCGCCACCGACGCCGAGCGACAGCAGCCCCCGATTAAGGGGGTGGTCCTCGTCGTCGAAGCGGGGCGGGGGACCGAAGGGGAAAGGGCCCGGGCGGTCGACGGGCGCAGGGTTCTTGTCTGGGTCGTACTTGTCCCAGAGGGCCTGGTTCTTGGCGAAGTGCGGCATGGTCATGACGCGGGAGGCGGCGAAGGCGGCGTGGCCGGCGTCGTCGAGGGAGGAGTGGAGGGAGGCCATGGCGCGGGCCTTGGCGCGGTGCAGGTCGCGCCGCGCCAGGGCCCGCTCCGTGGGGTCGGCGATCCCCTCCACGTCCAGGTGGGTGGTGATGTTGGCGTCGTCGGCGGCGCGGTCGACGGCGAAGTCGAATTTGAAGGGGTCGTAGTCCGCGTCCGACGAGGCGGAGGTGGCGGTTGAGGGGCGGGGGGGGTCGTCGGAGGGGGGAGGGGCGCCGTTGTTGTCGGCGATGTTCAGCCTCGAGAGATTGGTGGTGGTGGCTAAGGTGGCGAGGTCCCCGACAGGCCCTGTGGCTGTTTGCTTGAGGGTAGGGCGAGAGGGGTTGGTGGTGTCGGTAGGAGGCTCGGGCGTCATGGTCGGGAACTTCCAGTCTTGAGTTGCACGACGGTTATGTTTGTCTTCGGTTTCGCGTTCGGATGTAAAGGTAGGGAATTTCCAGTCTTTCGTGGCTCGACGCTCAGTGTTGTCGGTGGCATCAGTTTTGTAGGCATCGGCATCAGTTTTGTAGGCATCGGCAAGGCTCCATTCTTTGGTTTGGCGACGTTCGGTTTCGATATCGCTCGTGCTAGGGAATTTCCAGTCTTTAATCTCCTGACCTGTCTCGGTGAGTCCTCCGTATGGCATGCCTGCGTGTTCGTCTTCTTCGTCACAGTCCTTGAATAAGCGGTTACGACGACTAGCTTTGATGGTAGGAACGTTGCCAAGATCGATATTCGGAGTGGTTTCGTAAAGAGAAGGGTCAAACTCGCCGAGATCGATTTGAGTGTAGCGTGCAGAAGAGCGGTCGGTGTCGCTGCGAAGTGGAAGATCGGAAAGTGAGCGATCGAGCATAGGCTGCTTTGCTTTCGCTTCGATGAAGTCGTCTTTGACGACATACTGGTAGGGAGCTTTGTTCTCGTCGAATAGACCTTGCATAGCTTTCTCGCCACGTTTGACGCGTTCCTCGACGTCAGCCTTCTCCTCAGGAGACATGGTGTTAGTTGGTTGGTTTGTGTCAGACATGCTGCTCGAAGCTGAGGTCTGCTTTTGTGGAGTAGAGAAAAGATCGTAAGGTGGGGATGAAAGATTCTCGGAGTTATCTTGAGCAGTGTAGGAAGTAAATGTTGAGTCAGGAGTAGATGCGGAAGCGGAAGTGGAAGTGAGGTTTGTTGTAGCTTCGTCTTGAGTGTGGGTTGTAGGTGGAGCGAATTGCTGTTCGAAATTCGCTGTTGTGCTAAAGTTCCAGGAATCCTTATTGCCTAGGGTTTCAGGAAACTCGGCCCCTGCTGCACCACCCGCAACGAAAAGTGATTGACGTTGTCCACCAGCTTGCTCCCACCGGTAATACGTCGTGATCAATTCAGTCAACGAGTTAGTTGGATACTTCTTCCCTGAGTTTAGGATGTAAGGTTGCTTCAAGACAGCTTCCATGGACGGGCGATCATTCGGTCGACCTTCCAACACGAAAGCCACTAGGTCACGTAAACCTTGCGAGAAGTCTCCACCCTCGAGTCTAGGCTCTTTACGAAGCTTCGCTCCAAGCGGACGACCTGGCTGAACACCCACGTTCGGCGGCATGCCAGTTGCGACTTCATACAGAGTACAGCCATACGCCCACACGTCAATCTAAGGCGGTCAGTTTCCGCCTCTGAGATATCAAGCCTTCAACGTGAACAGTATCTCACTAACCTCAGTTCCATAGTTCACCCCTTCCGGTGGTGCTTGTTTGTGCATCTCGGGAGGCATCCAATAAGGGGTACCGATGATAGTGCTTCTCTTATCCGCCTTGGTCTGCAACACGCCTGCTATTCCGAAGTCACAAAGCTGGAGTCGACCATCCTCAGAGATCAGCACATTCGCCGCTGGGTAACACGTCCCGAATCAGCTTTCTGTCTCCTACTGCGTTGCGGAGCGAATTTTGGCTCTAGACTACGTGTCTTGCTCTTCCGCGTACTCACCTTTCACATCTCTATGAATTATGTCCGCTTCATGGACCGCTTTCAGAGCTTCTGCAAGTTCCCGAGCAATTGGTATGATGTACTTCTCCTCAAGCTGGTCTCCTGTTGCACGCATCTGTACAATGTCAGTTAACTCTGGTCTCTTTCCTTACCAGAAGACATCAGCATGCCGGGACTTGATACGGGTCTGGGACACCACGAGATGCAGAACAAGGAACTCGGGCTAATCTTCACAGCAGTGGTATTACACACACAACGTCTGAACGTGTTTACATTCGGTGAAGACGCAGTGTTTGTGACAGGTACGCATCACGTTGAAGTGTGGCTAGAAACACTGCAAGTACGCTTGAAATGCCTCGGCTCTCAACGGCAGATTGAAGAAAAAGAAGATCACCAGATCTGGCCCAGAGAGACTAGTGCAAACTCCAAGGGAGATAGACCACCTGTCGAATACTTGAAGCCAGCTGCAATCGCCTGATGTGCTTGATTGCAGTCGTGCTCTTGGGGGAAGTACAAAGAAGAAAAAGGACACATATAGCAAGAGGAGGTGATGGTCTCAAGCGTCCCAGGAGCGATGCAGGATATCCTAAAGGAAAGGTAACGTAACCAGGCGCAGGACAGCAGTCCAAAGGCTTTGGAAGAAGTCAACGCTTGATGCAGGAACGCAAGAATTCCATCCACCCTTGATGAAAGAATCTGAGGATCAAATCCCATCTTACCAGAGTACGCACACTCCCACCCGGACAATATTCGGAAACGATCCAGAGCTGGCTGTGGATAGAGAAGGCATCGTAGATGACGTTGACGTTCTTGGCTCTGCTCTCTTTGAGTTGCTGCAGCACCTTAATCTCGTGGATGAAGTCTTTGAGGTTCTCATCTTTTTCGCGAGCGTTGACACGATAATCGGTGGAATCGACGTCGACGACTTTGAGTGCCACGATTTCTTTGGTCTCGGTATGACGACTGGGGAGAACAGAGTGGTCAGCTTGTGGTTTCAAGATCCAGCAGGAAGAGAAGGTGCAGTATGAGTTGAGGTTGGAAGAGGTGATCAAGAGTAGGGATGAAAGGTGGAGCTAAAGAGTGGAAGAGAGAAGATGCTGATCAAGGGATGTGCTAGGTGTCAAGATGCTCAAGTAGAGGTCAAAAGGCAGAGATGAAAAGTTCACGACTGGGGAGGACGTTGAAAGGTTAGATTTCGCACGTCTAACACGTACCTCTTGAACACTCTACCGTAAGCTCCCTTGCCAATGAGCTCCAAGAACTCGTACTTCGGAATCTCGAGGCCGCTCCTCTTGAGCTTCTCGTGAACCGCCGTCTCTTGCTGCTTGGCAATCTTGACGGCTTCAGCCTTCTGCTTGGTCTTACGCGAGCTGTCCATAGCGGAGGAAGGGTCGAGAAAGCTAGGGTTGCTGCCCGACTCTGACATGGTGTGAGAATTCGTGAGATGCGAATATCCGTTACGTTCGGAGCCAGACTCCGCTTCAGGTTGAGACTGCGGCTCAGATTCAGGTTCTAGCTCGGGCTCAGGTCCCGGTTCAGGTCCGGAGTCGGTGTCAGGTTCAGGTTCGTCGTCAGGTCCGGGTTGATGATTGGGTGCGGATTCACTAGGGTCCTCGAGCTGATCTTCAGTAAACATTTCAGCTGTGATAAGATGCAGCGCTAAAGGAGACGACAGCTGAGCGTCAGGGTCGGTGGGGGTGGGAGGTGGGTTGGGCTGTTCTAGAGGGGGGACCACTTGTCGGAAGGTCAGGCCGCCGACGCTCAGTGCCCTCAAGACCTCCTCCATGGTGCGAGGACGCGTTCCGTTGATCGGATGGTGGTTCATGATGACAGAGTGCGTGTTTGAGTACAAGGAGATGTGAAGAAGTGGTTAAGGTTGTGGTTGAGGTTGAGGTTGAAGTTGAGATTCAGGTATGAAAGTTAGAAAAGCGTGTCACTTACGGGGTGATTAAAGATTTGTGGGTTGTGATGTTAGGGTAACGTTTGCGTATCGCGCTCTTGTTGCTAAGAGCTGCGTTGCCTAGCCCTCCTCATGGTGCTTCACCCCCTACCCAACCCACGTCCACAACCGCAACGACAACTCTTTCCTCACGAAAGTGCTCTCATCCGGCGCTTCCTTGTCTCTATTTCTTCCAATGCTCTTGCTTTTGAAGACGTTGTTACACGTCTTTCTCGAGAACTCTCAACACATGAAGGTCACGAAGTTCGAGTGGGTTTATATCATCCATTCACAAGATCAACGCATCAAAAGCTTTAGCTAAAAGCTTGGACTTTTTGGCTGCAGAAGCGACGGCTATCGTTACCTTACCAGTCCTAGCTGCCGTACACTCTGGCGTAACGTCACCGGCCCACGAGATTCAGGTGGTTGTCGATGTGGGATGGACGCCAGCAACCGCCACCACCGCCCGATTTACAGCAGCGATAGGGCTGAGCGTTGTCACGGAAGACGGCAGGAAGCAGGGGGAATCAGGCTATAGTAGGCAGGTACTCGGTCGAATTGGGCGATTGACAGCCGGTGTACCACCTAGAGAATTTGTGGAGTGCGCCTCTACAATTAAGCGAAGAAGAAGATCTTACGCCAACGACGCCACAGAGACAACGGCGTCTTTCATTACAGCCAGACCTACGACCGGATCTGCAGAGAACAGAGAAAATACACAATCTCACACGACAAAAGCGGTCCTCTGCTATAAAGCTGAGTCTCGGCGCGTGACGTCATCCCCCCATGCCATAAGCGAGACTTTGACACTCCAGGCTTGATGCATGGAAAAGGGTCCAGGGAGGATAAAGGGGGTGTTGTTATGCCCGTCTTCGTCTAACTTATCAGATAAACTCTCATAGAGTGCAGTTCTGTGCATCATCCATGATGAAGTCCTACATGAAATAGAACTTCATTTCTATACCGTACCTTTACTTATGTTATGATGACATTATTGTGCAACCTGTTCCAAAATTCACCCGAGAATGCTGTTTCAAGTCTGTTGGGTTTCATGTTCATAGGGAAGGGAGCGCTGTGATATATTTCGCTTCGACGTCAGCACCTCCGTGAAAATATCATATACGCCATCCTCTACAATAGTGATCACTTATCCAACCCTCACAAACAAACCGAAAGCGTGCAAAGCAAACACCACAAAGTAAGCCCCCCACCCAACCACATCGAAGACCAACTCATCCCAGCCCAGCCCAAAACCATGTCATCCGAAAACAAACCCTCCTCCAGCACCAACTCTCAGTCCGACGCCCCCGGCCTCCTCGGCGGCGTCGGTGGCCTTGTCGGCGGGCTCACACAAACCGTAGGCGGCGCCGCAGGTGGGCTGGTGGGAACGCTCGGCGAGACCGTGGGCACTTTGGGGAAAGGGGTTGGGAAGACGGTGGGGGATGCGTCTGGTGGGATCGGCGACGCGACCAAGAGTGTCGGTGGCATGGTGCAGGATGGTACGGGGAAGGTTGGCGGGGATGTGAAGAGTGGTGAGAAGGTGGGGGAGCGGACGGCCTAGGAGGTTGGCGGCTACTGAGGGGCGGAGGTTGGCTTCGGTAGATCTATCGACATCGCTGCTGCAGCACTTCTCGCTTTAGGAATGCAGTGATACCAAGAGATAGTCTATGGTACCCTATGCTTGGTGTGGTGCATGTGTTGTTACCTCCCATACCATAACCATTCTGATGGCCAGCCCTCCCGTGAGCTCACCTCGCCGTTGAGCTCCTTTGCAGCCAAAGCTGCCTCACCCAGAGGTCAGTGTCCAGGGTTGATATAATGGATGCTATATCCCATATAGTCATTGCTCTCCGCCGCTAAGAACACTCACCAACTGTGTCAGGATTCACTCTATTGCAGCTTTAATGGACGAGTGACTGTCCTTTTGATATGTGGATCATAGACATGCCCGAGAACGTATAGGTCTCAACAAATATAACCTTGCAATAGACCTCCCACAACCGTCCCTGCGCCTGTTGCGGATATCCTTCATATTTCCAGCCCAGGCTCTGTTCGCAAGAAGTATCTTAAAAGTCAAACATGTCTCCCAGAAGTAGCCTCTGATGTTTCTCCACCACCTCCCGTGTTCTCACTAGAACACTCGCCGCCAACATGCGCACTCTATCCCCTTCCTCATCACCACCACGAGCTCTCTCGAACACAAGCTGGGCCCAGTCTTGAGTTTCCAGCAGCTCTTTCGAATGATCTTGGGCTATGCTTCTCTTGTCCTCGTTGACTTCAAGAATAGTGAGGAAAGAGAAGAGCAATGCCTCTAGAACAGTGCTGTCGTCTGCAGAAGTAGAACGCAAGGACAGCAGTAGATCCCAGAACTCGGATGTCATTTGCGGTAGGGAGAGTGTGGAGGTGCCGGACGCGTGAAGGATTAGCGAAAGGGTTTTGAGGTAGGCGGTCAGAAGGATCGGGGAGAATTGGATGCTGCGAGTCCCACTACTTGCTTATTAGGGTTATTACCCTTCTCCAAAGGGGACGAACACTTACTACGCTTGTAACTGGATCCACCACCTACCTGTGAGCGGGAAGAAGAAGGCATCTGCCACGAGCTTGGCAAGTTCATTAGGAGCGACCTTTTTGCGCTTTTTCTCTACCTCCATTCTGGACGAGAATGTCCGCACTTTAAGTGCATTGGGTCCTGTGAGCTTATCTGCAGCTTCAATCGCCATTGGCTGTATCATAAGCTTTTCCAGGCTTTTGGCCGTCCTATCCACAGGTGAAGCTATTGCTGTATAAGCTTTATGAAGCTTATCGGGCAGCATCTTTGAAGGAAAATGATTCTCAGACGTCGGGTTCGCCCCAGTTAACGCTGCGTCCTGCTCTCCGAAGCCCGCCAGTTCCCGAGCACCCATGCCCAAAGTAGTGAGGATAGAGGCACGTTGGGCCAAGGAATAATCGCCATCGAAAAACGTCCTTGAAAACCACTGGCCCATTTGCAAGGGCTGAGCCACTAAAACAGCGATCATGGCCTGTAGTCGCAGCTCTTGGAAATTCTCCATCTCATATTTATCACTCAACCCCACAAGAAGTGTGGCAAGCTCTTCCACATTTTCAGAGACTTCTGTTCCGAAGCTGGCTTTTCGTCGAATCAAAGGCGCTGCGTTCAGAAGTGCGAGTCTTTGTCGATCGTAATTATCCGTATCTCGAAGGCCAACGATAAGATCGAGTATATAACTGTTCAATGCCGTCAGCAGATAGGTTTTATATTAAGATCCTCTCGGACACTTACACGGGAGCTGTAGGCTTGTTCCGCTGCACCAAAGTTGGATCTTCGTCTTCGTCTTCCGCATCTGAGTCAGGCTTCTCGTATGCAACCAGATCGTTACCCTCCATATCATCCACCTCGCCAATCTCTTCGATCGAGATGATTTTAGATGTCACCCCTGATGGCGGCAGTCTCTCTCTAACAAAGTCCGTCTTGAGGGCTTTCGTCTTCGGTGTCGTATCCAAGGCTGTCCGAGGCGTGTCCTCCTCCGAACGAGTCATCTTCAAATCCGCGACAGAACCAACGCTGTCGCGGATCTTGGTCAAGCCTCTATACCAATGCGCGTCTGGACTGTTCATTTCGTCAACATCGAACTTCATCTTCTTATCTGAAGGGTCAACAAGATCAGAAATAGCCACGCCTGTAATCATCCCGAGAAAACGTGCTCGCGGCGACGAAGCCGCGAGGCGGTGAGAGATAGCGTTGAGGTAGACGCTCGATCGAGCGAGGGTAGAGAGATATGCCTGATTTGAACGATGAACGTAACCAGCTGACAGGAGAAGCACCCGGGTCATAGCTGGATACGCAGTCAGCACCACTGGTAAGAACAAGGAAATAAAGCTATGGACCTTCTTGGTGTAAAATTGGTGTATGTTTGATATATAATTCATCACCAAAGGTCCGCATGCTTTTCTCTAATACCGTTTGCAAAGCCTCTGAGAATGTGTCAGTGAGGTAGTTATGGCCTAGCATAGGTCACAAGAATATACCCCTTACCCAGATTACTAGATAAAGCCGCAAGAGCTGCCCTACAAACCCTAACGTCTTGACCTATGCCTCCTCCAGAAGCGACAGTCAACCATTTGACGAGGGCATCTGTTAGGTCACTCGAGGCTTTGATGATCCCTGTGATCAGAGCAGCGCCCCTACCAATTGCGGGATCTGCTTTCAAATCCCCACCGTCGTTTGGCCGCTCCTTCATGTGCATGGTATTCTTTGGCATTGTACGTAGAACAGAGTACAGGAAAGTTGTTCGCTGGTGGGCAAGGAGTTGACCCAGGAAAGCGTGCAACTGGGCCCAATGGTCATCCTCTGCAAGAAGCATTCCAGAATAGACTACTTCTATGATACTATCTGCATCTATCTTGAGTATACGAGTGCCCTTGAAGAGAAAGAACTTACCAGTGTAGCCGAGACTGTAGGATTTTGCTAAAAGCTGCGCCAATGATGCCCAGCGTCCTTGATCCTCCACGGCGGTCGTTGATGCCAAAAAGACTATGTTGTGACCAAGCCAAACTGAGTAAGTTTTACTGCTCGCTATCCATATGTCATCTTCCACCCTGTCGCTCTTCTCCCGGAGAATATCGCTTGCCTCAGCTGACAGAGATGGTATCTTTCCGCTGGCAAGGATAGACGTCAGTTCCTTCCACAGTAGCGTCCTCTGTACGGGCTTAAGGGCCGGGCTATTGATGTCATTTTCCATTTGTGTAAGAAAATCGTCTGGCGCGAGTATCTTCCTCAAAACATCAAGCAGAGACCTTAGATGCTGAGAGAGTCCTAAGCTGGCGGTCTTGTCCATGCCATCTCGAGACGCAGTAATCAAGGACCGAAGCTGAGCAAGAATTGCCCCCAAGCCTGCCACGCTTTGCAGACATGTGACTAGTGACTGTTTTCGCCAGCCATGCTCTGATATTTGCCCCCTCTGGGGCGTATCGCTCTCGTCTTCCAGCGAGGCCCAATAATCAGGGATAATATTGTTGACCAAAACGTTGATCAACAAAGCTGCCCTGGGTCCAGGAAGCTTGATGTTGAAAGTGGTATTTTCCCGCCCAAGAAACTGAAGAGCTCTACCTAATTGCCATTTGTCTGGCTTTGAGCGCAATGCTTCCAGAGCTTCATCTGGCGTATTGATGGTTTGAGACGCATGTTGATTTTTAGTTGTCTTCCTCTGTTCAGGCACTATATCTGCAGCTTCGTTATGCGGTAATATTGCCCTAGTCTTTACAGCCGTCAAGAAGTCACCCATCACGCCGGAAGACGTGCTTGGATTCATTCAAGTCGGCTGTGGTGATTGTAACGCTGCGCGCTTGTGATAGCGCTTGCGATAGCGGCAAAACTGCAATAACACTTTGCGACAATCAATGCCAAGCCCGGGTCATTTATCAAGTTGTCACAATAATTCCTGGACCGCTATGGCTGTGGAGTCCTCGATCATGACAAATGGAGCTGCTTCAGCTCGTGCCAGATGGTAGGGTAACTCAAATAGCCTTGTAACATCACTAATGACCTGTAGGAAATATCTGGATCATATCTTAACGCGCCGTGGACCGTTCACCGACGAGGAATGGGTGCCCGGAGAGGAGACTATCACTAGTCTAGAACAGTCAAAGGTGTTGTGAGTGTTCCGAGCCTCGCGACACATATTAGAGTTGTTTTTGACTGAGCCCAGGGTCATGTCAGTATGCGATCTGCGAAACTGGTGTTCTTTCATTTACATTCGACAGAGGAGCCGGTGGGCTAGGATGTGAGATCCTCAAGAACTTAGCCCTCTCCGGGTTCAAGGACATCCACGTGATTGATATGGGTACTAGTCAAGCTCAGGTCTCCCCCGCGAACTCGGCTTATGTTCCACAGACACGATTGACGTTTCGAATCTGAACCGGCAGTTCCTGTTCCGGCACTCGGACGTGGGCAAGTCCAAAGCTGAAGTTGCCGCTGCGTTTGTGGAGAAGAGGGTGAAAGGTGTCGAAATCACGCCGTACAATGGGAAGATCCAAGACAAAGATGAGGACTACTACATGCAGTTCAAAATGGTGGTCTGTGGGCTTGACAGTGTGGAAGCTCGTCGATGGATCAATGCTACGCTTGTAGGGATGGTGGATGAGGACAACGTCGAGTCGTTAAAGCCACTGATCGACGGTGGTACGGAGGGTATGTTCAGGCAATCGCTCCCGACGAGTGACCTAAGTCCTAAGTTGATGGCGCGTGGCTAGGTTTCAAGGGCCAGTCCAGGGTCATCCTACCGACAATGACCTCCTGCATCGAATGCCAACTTGACATGCACGCCCCTCGCGCCGCCGTGCCGCTTTGCACCCTGGCTACAATTCCCCGGCAACCTCAACATTGTATCGAGTGGGCTCACATCATCGCGTGGGAAGAAGAACGCAAAGACATGACTCTCGACACCGACGATCCTGAGCACATCACCTGGCTCTACCAGAAAGCTCTAGAGCGCGCGAAAGAGTTCAGTATTCCAGGAGTTACATACTCCATGACTCAGGGCGTCGTCAAGAACATCATACCGGCCATTGCGTCGACCAATGCCATCATCGCTGCCAGTTGCTGCAACGAAGCATTCAAGATCGCGACCAGCTGCAATCCGTATCTGGAGAACTATATGATGTATAGCGGCGACGATAGCGTTTACACGTATACCTTCACTCACGAGAGAAAAGAAGATTGCCCTGTTTGCGGAAATCTGGCAAAGTCTCTGGAGGTAGACCCAAAGATGACCCTCGAACAATTCATCGGGAGCCTTGGCGAGCGAGCTGAGGCACAGTTGAAGAAACCAACGCTCCGGACCGAAAAGACGTCGCTATACTACCAGTCACCACCATCGTTGGAGGAGAAGACGAGACCAAATCTATCGAAAAAGCTGTTGGAGTTCGTTTCTGATGGCGAGGAAGTCGCTGTTTCTGATCCGGCGTTCCAGATCAACTTCAAGTTCAAGCTTTTGTTTAAGCCCTGAGGTGCTATAGGGAACAAGGAAGGTCCACATGGTGTGCGTAAAGGATTGGGTATTGCATAGCGTAGGGGCGTTATCACTAGTCATTAGGATTGCGGGTGGTCCATGCAAAGCATTAGATTGAACACAGAGCCAGGGTCTTTGACCGTGAGGAGAAGCACTCAGCCTCTGATCTCTTCCTTTGAACGCCGTGCAATGCAGCCGCTTATGCAACCGAGCTGACCCGGCCAACTCAGTGCCCATCACCTCATCATATTCTCCAAGCTCCTCTTCAACTTCGCGCACTTGGCTTTCAAAAGTCTCACACTTTCCAGAAACAGCAGGTCGCTGTCAAACTGTCCCGTGCTCTCCACGCTAAAGATGAAATGATCCCTCACTCTCCCCAGCTTGACCTTCCCCTCGAACTCCTCGTGCCTCAAGCACTCCCTGCTGACAGTGTCCCTGAACGTATCTCTCACCACCGCCTTCTTTTCGCCCTCGTGCCCTTCGAGACCACTCCCTTCCTCTCTCGCTTCCTCGGCAGTGATCTCTTCCAGCCCTATCACGCCCTTCGGAAAACACCTTGCGAATTTGCGAGCGTCGTCTCCAATGATCGGTTTCGTGAGTGTGATAGTAGGTAGCAGACGATACGACGCCGTTGCCACAGGCGAGAACTTCGCGTGATCCGCCCCTATCCCTTTGTGGCAATGCATCTCCATATCGATGCACTGCCCCGGCCGAAGCTTAGCGAGCAAGATATCCGGGTTGACCGGCCTGACGGTACCATGAGGCACGGGGAAGAACTGCTCCTGTCGGCCGGCAGGGTGAAACTCCAACGAGGAAGCATAGACATGTGCGTTATGGTAGAGTTTCGTGGGGTCCGTCTCATTCTTCGCCGCTTTCTCGTTCCTCGTGCATTCGACGTGCAGCTTCAGCACCAAGGTGTTGTAGTCGGCCGGGTCGCTGGCGTCGGGATCCTCCTCGGTAGCCCGCTTGAACGACTTCAACCAATTGAAGCCCTCGACGCTGCCCTTCAGTGGCACCAAGCCGAGCCGGTGGGCGAGCACTTCGTCCTGGATGATGGAGGTGTTGTTCCAGACGTAGACGGTCTCGATGGCGACGGTGGGGATTTCGGCGATGAGGATGCGGCGGAAGGCGTTGGCGATGGAGGCGTCGATGCCGATGAGGGAGAAGCAGCTGTCGAATTGTTCGTTTTTGTGGAATTGGACTTGTAGGTTCTGGGAGGGTCGCTTTAGCTCGGGGTGCAAAGGAGAAAGCGATACTAGAAGACTGTACCTTTTTGAATTTTCGGAGACTCCATTCGTGGTCTTCTCCAGGGTAGTGGCCTGGGAAGTCGGTGGATGTGACATGTGTGACTGTTTCTGCGTTCACGCCAACGATCTACTCTGTCGTTAGCCAGGACTGGAGTTTCTGAGATGGAAGCTCTTCACCTTCCGACGATCGAGCTCTGCCTGTGAAACAGCCTCCGGAGCCATATCAGTTACGGGCTGCTGATGGTTCGCAACGATAACTTATCATTCCGTGGGGCACTCAGCGCAAGAAGCTCGAAACTGTCTAGCGCGGACGCTACATACAGTATTTAGGCGGATCATCGACCTCATCGTTTCCGCCAGTGCGGCAAATCACAATACACCCCTCCCCATCTCAACGCATCACCCTCCGTTGCCGGTTTTGATCTCTGATCAAGCCAGAAGGCATCGTTACTGTAGAAGCAGTCCGCCACAATGACACCCACACTCGGCCGCATAGCCAGCCACAGCTCGAGACGAATCCTCTCTCGGGCCGCCACACCACGCACGTCTCTACCTCGCCCACTGACGCGCTCAATTGCGTGCTCATCACCTCGTCGCTATGCCGAACCCTACGAAGGCACGAAGCTCACGCCGATGGACGAACGTTTCGGCCACCCTTTAGAAGACAGCGACCCGCAGCAGGCCGATGGGAATGAACAAGCCGAGAATAGGAAGATCCGCCACTACACTGTGAATTTCGGCCCACAACATCCGGCCGCACACGGTGTGCTCCGGCTGATACTGGAATTGAACGGAGAGGAAGTGGTGCGAGCAGACCCGCACGTGGGGCTACTCCACCGCGGGACGGAGAAGTTGATCGAGTACAAGACGTACCTGCAGGCGTTGCCGTACTTCGACCGCTTGGACTACGTGTCCATGATGACGAACGAGCAGTGCTTTTCGTTGGCGACGGAGAAGCTGCTGAATATCGAGGTGCCGGAAAGAGCAAAGTGGATCAGAACCTTATTTGCGGAAATCACACGGGTTCTGAACCATCTAATGTCCATCTGTTCACACGCTATGGACGTCGGCGCTCTCACCCCCTTCCTATGGGGCTTCGAAGAGCGAGAAAAGCTAATGGTACAACCCCCACCCCCCACCCCCCAACCCAGCCATCCCATAACTGACACCCTCCCCCCCAGGAATTCTACGAACGCGTCTCCGGCGCCCGCCTGCACGCCGCCTACATCCGACCCGGCGGCGTCTCGCAAGACCTCCCGCTCGGCCTTCTCGACGACATCTACCAATGGGCGACGCAATTCGGCGACCGCATCGACGAAACCGAAGAACTCCTCACCGACAACCGCATCTGGAAGGGCCGCACGCAAGGCATCGGCGTCGTCTCCGCCGCCGACGCCCTCAACTACTCCTTCACGGGCGTCATGCTGCGCGGCTCCGGCGTGCCCTGGGACGTGCGCAAGAGCCAGCCCTACGACGCCTACGACCAGGTCGACTTCGACGTCCCCGTCGGCGTCCACGGCGACTGCTACGACCGCTACCTCTGCCGCATGGAGGAGTTCCGCCAGTCGTTGCGCATCATCCATCAGTGCCTGAATAAGATGCCGCCGGGCCCGGTCAAGGTCGAGGATTACAAGATCATGCCGCCGCCAAGGGCGGCGATGAAGGAGAATATGGAGTCGCTGATTCATCATTTTTTGCTGTATTCCAAGGGCTATGCGGTGCCGCCGGGGGAGACGTATTCGGCGATTGAGGCGCCCAAGGGCGAGATGGGGGTGTTTTTGGTGAGTGATGGGAGCGAGAGGCCGTATCGGTGTAAGATTCGGGCGCCGGGGTTTGCGCACTTGAGTTGTATGGATCAGATCTCGAGGGGGCATTTGCTTGCTGATGTGGTGGCTATTATTGGGACGATGGATCTGGTCTTTGGAGAGGTGGATAGATAGCGACGGGCGTGTTGATAGCAGGCGTTTTTGCAGATGAATATGACGACTTTGTCGATACTGTACATATTTTCGTTCAGTGGTTACTCGATATGGGCTATCACTAGATAACCCAATTAAATAGAACACGAACCATACAAGGTCCCCAAAAGAGCGGTGACAGCAAGTCGACGCCGCACGTGGGTTTCGCACCTAGGACCAATTTTCCTAGCCCTTTCATACCGGCAATACCTCACGTCTACCCTACCCTCTTAACATAACAGTCACATACACCCCCATGTCCTGCCTTCTCCCCACCACCTAAACCCACCCAAACCAATATCTAGCACGAACTTACCTAGGTAGGCAGAGACCTAGCCATTATCGTAGTCTAAGATCCAGCCCGAGTCCAGGCCTGGACAGCGAGAGAGTTCAGGTGTAACATTAGGTGTCAGGTTAGGCGGCTACCTTACTGATTGCAAGTCCCCAACACACACATGGCCCGAGCATCGGATTTCCGTCGCGACGACACCGGTACGGGCTGGTCGAGAAGAGGAGGGTGGGGGGGAGGGTGAGGATGAGGGTGAGCGAGCGTGGACCCGCTGCTCGTGAACGTTCGCGTACGTTTGGCTTACCTCGTCGGCTGCGGGGGGGTTACGGGGAGGAGAGGCGAGAATGGCGCGAGCGAAGTAGAACATGCTTTTCGCTCCGCCACACACGCGCCCGGTTTTCTGAAACGAAGCTGGTGTATGTTGTGCGGAAGGCGGGACGGAGAAACGGTCATGGCAGTAGCTCAGGCGGGCCAGAACGGTTGGGACGGGGAGGGAGGTTTGGGAGTTCCCGAGGCTCAGACAAGGCGTACGCACCACCGAGTGAAAATACGTACGAACACCTCCATCAGCACGGTCGCTTTCCATTAGAGCTTTGCCTGGGCAGCTAAAGAAACGCACGTGAGGTTAAAACTCGCCTTGGATTGCTAGATGGACAAGGAGCGCAGGCCGTACCAGACGCAGCATAAACGCCCGGACGTGGAATGAAGGAGAAAGAGATGGGAAGCACGCCCCTGGAAAGATAGAGAAAGAACGCCCGTGAAGAGATAGTGAATAAAACGAGCACGACGACCGTCATCACAGCGCCATCGCCGTTTCGAAACCCCATCGCCAAAAGAGAGAGCACCCGCACCGTAGCCAAGCCGCAAGGAAACAGTCGTGAGAGAGCGAGTGCAAATGTTCGTAAGATCCTTGGCGGGAACGGAGATTTTCGCTTCGCTTCGTTGGTGATACATAGGAGGTAGATGGAAAGAGGGAACGCTTGGCTGGCTTGCTTAAGGTACTTGCTCATTGAGGAGGGGTACCGCTGCCGAGACGTGGGACTGAAACCCACAACCCGTTTTGCAGAATCTTGAGGTACACTGTGCAACGAATGTATACACATAAAGTCAAGGGCTTCGCACACTTGCTCGTTGTATGAACATGAACTGTGTCGCTGATGGAGCGGTTGGAAACAGGGTTGCGTTAGCGTGCTCCCGCTTCGAGAGCACTAGGTGTTGGATTGTTCGTGGACGTGGAAATCTCAGGTGCTTGATCCGCCGCAGTATTGGTATTATTGCCGCGTCTTAGCCTGCCGGGCAGGCTGATGTGCGGCATGGACGGCAACGGTACTCTGAAATTAGTGGCCCTTGACACCCAGCTTCGTTGAGCATTTTGATTGGATTGGTCCACAGGCGCGCCCACAGGCGCGCCCACAGGCGCAGAGTATGAAATGTCTGGATCCATACCCCCTTCCCCTCTTTGCCCCCTGGGTATTCGCTGGACGACCGGAAAGCCATATCGATCGTGACCATCGACATGCGCGATGGTGATGAAGCGACCAGGCAAGACCATCCGAGTACGCGTTCCGTTGCCGTTTCTTGACCCCATGAACGCGAATTGCGGTGGAGCAGGCATGTTGAGCCGAGAACGGCCCATGCCAGAAGGAAGACGACTGGCTAGTCTCTCCGCTTCCGCCGCTGCTTCTGCTTCCGACCTGGGTTTTGGCACCCAGTAGTCCGCCTTGCACAACGGACAGCTAGCGCGTCTGCTCGTGAGCCACGGATCCAGACACCCCGCATGGAATGCGTGACCGCATGTCAGACCTCGAATGTCGTCGTCATCTTCGAGGGTGTCGAGACAGATGGCGCAAGCATCTCCAGGGTTGGCGAGCATTTCCGTCGGCACGGCCGTCCGAATCTGATCATCTTCGTCATCACCCTCATCATCTCGCTCGCCACCTGTTGCGGCAGTCTCTGGAAGAGTGCTAGCCGTTGTTTTCGTCTCGTGAAGGTGTGGTAGGTTGAGTTCCTCTGCGGCGTCGGGTGTTTCCTCATTTGCCGTTGGGCCTTTAGAGCCATCTGCGGTAGCCGTGGTAGGACTGCTTGGAGAGGAACTAGTCGCTCCAAGCGTCTCCTTCTGATGAGTTCCTGTGGGAGCCGATACGATTGTTGGCACCGTTGCATCACCGGATCCGCGAGGTTCGTATGACGATCTCGCTCCACCCTCATCCTTCACGCTTGGAGCTCTACTGAGGGAAGCGTTCACACCGCCAGCTGTAGGCAGTCCTTCCTCCGCACGATTAGATCGCCAAGTCTTGTACTTCGTCAGCGGGAATCGCTCATTGACGTCCTCCATTGTCATCAGCTTCTTCTCTCGCCTCCTCCTATGCGTACGCGGTATTGCAGTCATGTCGATAGGTTCTCCATTTTCATCCTGTCGTATCTGCCGATTCCTTTGGTTGTAGCGGAAACAGTACTTGACGCCGACGATGATCCTATGTGATGAGTCGGCGGTTAGTTCTTGAAGAGGGCACCTAGACTATTGTTGATCGTGACATACCATAGATTGGTAAATACGACGCCAAATCCCAAAGCAACGAAGAAGAGTAATGGGGAGCTTGTAGGACCGCTTCCACTGCTCCCACCGGAGCTCGTCGTAGGTTCTGGAGGTGCGGCCGATGTGGCGGAGGACATGGTGACGGCAATGGTGGTGATCGTCTTAGGTGGTACGACGTGGGTAACAACGGTATCAAAGAGCCTTCAAGGATAAGGTAAGTTCACTCTGAATAAACACCGTTATCGCCGCTCCGAAAGTTCCTTGCACCGAATGTAGGTTCTTGGCAGGCGAAGACACCTCAGCCTTGCAGCCGCTGATGTTGTTGCGACGACACGGTCGATCAGCCGGTCAACCGGTCGCAGATACCAACCGCGACGTTGTGACGATTATCTCAACTCCCTAGGCCAAGTGTTGATTTGTGAGGACAAGCAACCCGCAGTTTTGATGGGTTGTTGTCGATGAACTGAGGCTGACTGACGGTGGCAAAGGATTGATTGATCCTTGATTTGACCGATGTGGAAGCTAAGGCGCGGGTAGGTGAAAGTCCGCTGGCTGGAGCTAGTCAATGTGACGACAAGACACGCCTCATGTCAGAGAAACCTTGATAGTCATCAAGGATTGTGTCGATGCGATGAATGGGTTGATGAATTCGTAGATAGTGGGAGTCTTAGGAGGAGGAGGTGATGTGAAAATGAATTGAAGGCCCCAATACTACAGAAATGGTACTGTAATGTAGGTACGAAGTAGTTAGACAATAATAATAATGGGGCGCAAATAACGCGAATTGCTTTGCACGACTCACCACTCTTCTGGGAGGATGTTTACGGAAGTACTCCTGGGTACGGTAGTGTACAACTACCTACAGATACCTCAGGTCTTTTGAACCTGGCAAGATGTCAGGTAGGGAGGTTGAGAGGTAAGGAGCTGCGGCTAAACGGGGTAATGGAACGGAGAAATCAATAACAACCTGGAAATGTGTCGTGACTCGTGAGTTCTTCAAGGTGGTGGTACAAGGTCAGTTCATGATCCGTGCGTTAACGTTAAGGTTGGAAGGAGGGTCGCTTGGATCGCATGAGCCAGAATCACAAATACCCATTGCCAGAGCATAGGTGGGCACTAAACCACTTTTCTCTACCTACCTAGTACTGTACAACCTTATTTGTCTCTCATCCGCTTCGAAGGTAGCTTCTAGGGCTGTAGCCGATACCAACTCTGCTTCTATATTGTCAATTGTTGATCGACGCTGCAATTCGCTCTCTCTGATCAGCCGAGCCTCATGTATCACTGATGTACTTAGAGCTAAGCTGAGCTGAGTTGATTCCAAAGGTTTACCTCCGTGATGGCGGACGGCATTACGCTTGGGGCTTCGAACCCATTCGTTTTCTTTGATTTAACCCTAGGAGGTAAGTCTTCACTGACAACTCATGCAATTGCGATTAATTCGGAGAATCACTGCCTGTCTCTACTGTCGTTTCATACATCAGAACTCTGATCCAACTCCTCCTCCTCATCATCATTCAAATTATCTCTCCGTCTTATCACCATGGCTCTTCCTTTCGTTACTTGGTGCGATACATATCCAATCTCCAATGCGTACCGATAAGACCAAAACAAGAGCCACTCATCATCAAGACTGCATACATGCTTCAAGCTCTCTCTAGACCGACATAATGACCACCCCTCCCCCTAACAACCCCCTCCCCCCCTTCGCAGGCGAACCCCTCGGCCGCATCCAAATGGAGCTCTTCGCCGACACGACGCCCAAAACGGCGGAAAACTTCCGGCAATTCTGCACGGGCGAGACGAAGAACGCGCAAGGGCGACCGCAAGGCTACAAAGGGAGCAAATTCCACCGCGTCGTCAGTTCTCCTTTCCCCTCCCTTTCCTCCGAAGCAAGCGAGCACAACTGAATGCTGACGGACACTCGGCGTGGACGCAATCAGATCAAAGACTTCATGATCCAAGGCGGCGACTTCCTGCACGGCGACGGCACCGGCAGCGCCAGCATCTACGGCACCCGCTCCTTCGCCGACGAGAACTTCACCCTCCGCCACGACGTTCCGGGATTGTTGAGCATGGCTGTAGGTTTCATTTTCGTTGCCACTCTTCCCTTCCCTCCCCCTCTCCCTCTCCTCTCCCTCTCCCTTACCTGCCCTCGTCCTCGTCCTCGTCCTCGTCCTCGTCCTCGTCCTTCTTTCCGCTTCTCATCCCGCTCACCGCCTTTCCCCAGCCCTATCTTCCTACCGTAACGCTCCCTCGAACAAACCCCCTCCCCTCCCCTCCCCTCCCCTCCCCACCCCTGCAGTCCCCATTTCCTCATCCTACCCCCAACACACTCAACATACCTTATATACACACATGCACACACCCACGCTTACAAGTAAAAATCGCGCAGAACTCCGGCCCCGACACCAACGGCTGCCAATTCTTCATCACGACCGTGCCGACGCCGTTCCTGAACGGCAAACATGTCGTCTTCGGCAAGGTCGTCGACGGCATGGACGTGGTGCGGAAGGTGGAGAATGCGCGGACGACGAGGGAGAAGCCGAATCAGGACATCAGCGTCGTGCAGTGCGGGGAGATGTGAGCACCCGGTCGGTTATGGGGCGGTGGGTGGTGGTTGAGGGGAGGGGAGGGGAGGGGAGGGGCTTTGGAAGGTAGGTATAGATATGTCGGTGGCAGGTTGGGAGGGAGCTTCGATGTAGATTGGGGACGCTTTTTCAGTGCGTATTTGACGCGGCGGTCCGCACATATTGCACTTCTGGAAGGGGCACATTGGAGGGAGGACGGCAATCCGGCGGCAAGCCTCTCTACTCCCAGGACAACGACAAGTAGATATACAAACCCAAACACCAACCCTCTCACACCAGACCCAACCCCAACCCACCACCCCTCAAGCCCAAGCCCCCACAAGCGCCATCAACACCCCTCCCCCAACCACCGCCGCACAAGCCTCCACCCTCCTCCCCCCCCTCAAGCTCTCATAACTCCCCTCGCTCAAAAAGTCCTCGGCCAACAACTCCACCAAGCCCGCGAAAAGCAGCAACCCACTACTAACCGCATTCATAACCCCCACCATCAGCAAGCCCGTCTGACCCGCTGGGTCATACAGGTTATGGACCAGCAAGCCGATCGCCTGCCCCACAGGCGTGGTGGCGCCGTACGCGAGCGCCATGAGCCAGGGTTTGGGGGAAGCCGCGGCGAAGGAGGTGATGGCGGCGATGCGCGAGCCGAGGGCGAGCCCTTCGAAGGTCTGGTGGAAGCTGATGGCGACGAGGAGCACGACGAAGGAGGTGCCCGTTGCGACGCTGAGGGCCATGCCGATGAAGACGGAGTGGAAGAGGATGCCGGCTTCGAGGAGGAGGCATTGGAGGAGCATCTTTTGCTGTTGTTGGTGGGTGGTGAGGGTGGGCTGCTGGGCGTTGCTGTCGCTTTCGACGGGGGAGGTGGGGTGGTTGGGTGGCCGCGGGCGGTGGTGGTGGTGGGTGTTGTCGTCCGGGAGGGAGTGGGCGCGGCTTTTGGTGCCGTTCATTAGCCCGGCCGCGTCGGAAGAGGGGTCCAGCTCGTCGAGGTCTAGGTCGGCGTCGCTGTCGGAGTGCTGGCTTTCGTCGTCGTCGTCGTCTGGGTGCGGGTCGGTTGGGATTGCGGCTGGCTGCTCGGTAACTAACCGTTCGGATGAGCCTTCCAGGTCGTGCAGTCTGATATCGCCAAGGTGTCCGTTCGCTCCAAGCTTTCCCTGGCGGAACGGTCTTAGACTAGCTTGTCTCTGGTGACTCGGTCTCATTCGACCATTGGCCGTATGATTGTGCCTGTGCTCTTGATCGTCTTCCCGCAAAGTGTCATATTCGCTCCCATGCATATGTCCCGCCCCTCTCGTCGCAAAAAACATCTCTATTCCAACCACGATCAGGACAGACGTCATGGCGATCAGGCCTGCCATAGCCGGATATCCGCGGTTCCAGAAACGAGGCAGACATGGATCCGTGAGTGACACGAACGCGGTGGGGAGGAGATGAACAAAGGCCGTGGCGATAAGCACACCTGTGCCGAAATGGCGAGAAAGGAAGAGGAGGTGGTGAGGGACCGGCAGACGAGGAAAGCGACGCACGATGATGGGGAATGAGCACGCTATATGGTAGACGTTAATACGGTAGCAGGCTTGTGGTGAGGGGCGAACAATGGGGTTGACTAGCCTAAGGTGCTGAGCACGAGGATGATAAGGAGAGCTGCGACATGTAGTGGAGTATTGTAACTTCCACGCTTTTGGCCGGAACCACAGACCGGACGGTCGAAATCATCCTGCCTTCGTTCCAATTCGGCTTGCAGTAATATCGACGGTATGTTCGTCAATGTAGTGCCAGTGGTTAGCCCTGAAGACGAGGTTAGAAAAGGGCGCTGGGCAAGAATGCTGACAACCACGCACCATGACCGTCAGAGCTCCCTGCATTATATAGCATCCTACTTGAGTAGTGTCCGAAGCTGAAGCAGCAATTTCTGGGACAGATCCATTCCCAGCAGACACTAGGGCAGAGTAAGAGCCTCTCGAAAGCCAGCCGCAAGTTGCATATCAGCCGTTACCGGCAACGCGGAAATTTACATCTCGCGTAGAAATACGTTCCGCCCTTGCTTACATAATCCCCGAAAATGGTACCGGCGTTTCTATAGCCCGAGAGCCCTACATTTACCTGGATGGGCAGTACAGTGTCATTGGAGTCGAGAAGCAATTGGCAGGTCGGATAGGTGATCATCGATGACTAGCATTGTACATTTACAAGACTCCATATGTTTTGAAAAGGCTGTTGCAAGATTTGCCGCCGTACGAAGCAGACTTTCAATTCGTTGAAGGCTTTGTTATAGATAATTCCCACCCGCGAACCTGGAGCCAAAGTCCGCTGCCCTGTTGATCAACTCCTTCTTCTGCGCATGGTCAATCTTCACGCCCCCGCCGATGTCTTTCTCCCTGTCAAATGCTCTTTTACTCGGATCATCTTCTTTCTCTTTTGGGACGGCCTTTTTATGCTCGCTATAAAGTGACGTGTTGCGATTTTTCACCTGCACGTAAAGTCAGTAACGGGCGCTCCAGAGGACGCAAGGTTGCTGTCAATCATTGAAGCTGCTCACATTGTAGTCATTGATCTTCCTGGCTGTCTCCTCAGCTTCGGCCTGGGCCTGCGCAGTCTTCTTGTCCTCCGCACCTAGCGCAGCGGGCTTCCTAACCCCCATCACTTCATCTTCCAGCCTTTGCCGCTTCTGGTCTGGCGTCTCTGTCCATACTGTATGCTCTCCGACTCCTTTTGATGGCAGAGCCTTTGCGCCTTTACCGGTATTGAACTTCCGATTCCGCAGTTTCGTTGGATCAACTCGTGAAGACCAGTCGTCCTGTTTTGGTGGTACCACCATCCAGTCATCCCTTTGAATTTTCTTTGCTGCTTCAGTTCGTGTAGCATCGTCCGCTAATGCTTTCTGGCGCAGTGATTCGGCTTCTTCATCCGCCTGTGCGACTTAGTTTCGGATCATTCCTAGTCTTGGTTGCTACGAACCTGTGACACTTGTCTTGCGGGCAGAGCCGGCCCAAAGTCCTCGTCGCTACTGCAACTACTTCTATCGTCTTTGGGATCACCGCTTGGACGCTCTTCGAGAGTTGCGGGAGGTAATGATGGTCCAATCACACGACGCCTCTTCTCCCCATCGTCATAGCCTGGAGAGCGCGAATGTGCTGTTGTTTGTTTGTGTATCACCGACGATCCATCCTCGTCATCTTCAGCTTGTCGTTTGCGCTTGGCAAGTAGATGGGGCGGTAGTTCTGGGCCTACAGTAGACATGCTTGTGCTCGAGATCTTAGCTGGGGTATAAATAGAAACGGTGCTCGGCGAAAGTTGGCAGCGATGGAACTCCCCGGCAAGTCCCGCTGGCTCACGGGTCTCTGCAGTTAAGCAACCCAGAGATCTTCAAGGCATAGCTCATCTAGGTAGCATTTGGGAACAGAACCTCACAAACTTATTACACTGACCTTGATGACAGCTGCTGACAGCGAACCTCATCTCACGGTATCATCGGGAAGAAGGTGAGCACACTCACAACCGCTCCACGAAGATCGGGGTCTTGGCATTCGAGCTTCCCAATACGTTTATAAGTGCTGCAAGAACATCCTCGCCAACTCATAGTGTCTGGTAGACCAGACCATGTGATTATAGACCCAACACTTTGACCTTCTATAGCCAAGCCAATCTCCGATCCTGACTCCCTTTTACTCGCACGTAAGATACGTGCCTGGAGGGCACCGGGAGAAAGGCAAGAGGATGTACACATTCGAACCACCTAGATGAGCGCTATGCCAGAGGAGAATGATTTGGATACAGAGGAAGATGCCTTTGTGGAGCCTAGCAGTGACGGATTGTCAAGCCCGACTATGGAGGGTCGCCACGAAGAACAACAAGAAGGCATTTCGGTGAACGTGGCAGATATCCTACGCGAAGAGGATAAGCGGAGTGATCCGGGACTTATTGCAGAGTCGAATGGCACTGTCTTCGGCGGTTATCGCAGCATTAACAAGGATGACAGTCCGTTGGCAGACGAGAGCTCGGAGCTGGTTCTTCGTCAAGGAGCGAGCCAGATCTTCCGCGATATCGGGGCCACAGATATATCAGGAGCTCCCTGGGATGTCGTACGATGGACAAGACTCGGCAAACTCACAGGACAAGCGTTTTCCGAAATCGGCAAGCGGAATTTTGGTCGTCCCACATGCATTGCAGTATCAGCGTTCATAGCGATGGGCACCTCGAAAGGTCTCATCCTAATATTTGACTATCATCAAACCCTCAAATCCATTATAGGTTCAGGAAGCAAAGGTGAGCACTAAGAAGTGAACCAAGCAAATCTCACGGCGAAGGCTAATATCTGGCCGCCCCAGCCGTCGAGTCTGGAGCCATCACTGCTTTAGCATTGTCAGCCGATCATACAACAGTAGCAGGTGGGCACGCCAATGGCACTATCTTTACCTGGGACGTCTCGAAATTCGCGCGGCCATTTCTGCATATACAACCCTTGAGCGAATGGCAGTCGGAACCGCGGAAATTCGATGGGCATGTCCCTGGCCTAGCTATAGTGCACTTAGGATTTCTCGGAACCAGACATACTGCGCTAGTATCTGCAGACGACAAGGGCATGGCTTTCTCTCATCTTGCTTCGAGAGGCATGGGCGCGATTGCGCGCAACGTGAAGTCGACTCGGATCTTGGGTCGCTATCCGAATGGTGTTGCCCCGACAAGCCATTCACGCAAACCAAGCACGATGCTGGCCTTCTCCCCATTACCCTTCGGCAATACTGAGCAAGCTACAGACGCAATGGGACTCGTAGCCATGCTGACACCATACTTACTTGTCATTGTCTCAACTACTCCGGTCGCGCAAACTCAGCACAAAGCGGTGAGGCCAAAGGAGGTTACTGCTCATGGCGCTATGAGCGCAGCACTCGCGTGGTTTCCGGCTGTAAGACTTCAGCCAAGCAATTCGAATTCATCAGGATCTATATCAAAAGCAAAGCTAGCTTACTGCTGGTCAAATATCCTGACTGTTTTGGACGTTAGTGAGACACCATCCGCTAAGCCGGCAGAAGGAGATAAACCACCAAGTCTTTCATTCCGACCGCGAAGCCGATGGAAGGCAGAGGAGGCTATTGTTGCTGTGCAGTGGCTCGGTCGGTCGGTACTTGGAGTGCTTACGATCACTCAGCGTCTCATCATCCTGGAGGACGGTACATTAAGAGTGACGGATACTTCTGACCTTCTGAAGAAGCAGATCTACCACTCCGATCTGTTCTCAAAGCAGCTGCATGTGCTGATTGAGCAACTCGACGAAGAGGATGCATCAATGCATGGTGTAGTAGCAGATGCATTCTATATGAGCTTCAAAGCTTATAAAGGCCGACTGTTCATTTTAGGCACCAACGATGTCTCGATTGGTACTTTGTCAAATTGGGCGGATCGACTACTGGCTCTTATGGAAGAGGGAGATTTCATTGCAGCCATAGAGCTCGCCACCTCCTACTACAATGGCGAAGCCAACACGCTGACTGTGGGTCTCTCTGATGACACCCCGACGAGACATGCGATGGTTCGCGAAAAGCTGTTAGAGATGATATCTGCGTCCCTAAAATACGCATTTGGGAGAAATCAAAGGGCCAGTACAGGAAGAGCTGAGAAGCGTCAGCTGCAAGAGCTGGCTGCCGCATGTTTCCTGGCATGTATCAGTATGAACAACATGGAAATCCTATTCGAAGATGTCTATGCCTGGTATGAAGATGACTCATCGGAAGGCATATTCTTGGATATCCTTGAACCCTACATCCTGGACAGACAAATCAGCTCCGTTCCGCCAGTGGTCCTCAAAGGACTGATCACACACTATACAACGAGAGGTCTGGACACTCGTTTAGAAGAGCTCATATGCCATCTGGACACCGCCACGATGGACATCGACCAGATTACAACCTTATGCAAGCAGCACAATCTTTACGATGCCCTTATCTACGTCTGGAACCAAGCACTTGATGACTATGTAACGCCGCTGATTGATCTCTTCCAACTCGTGAAGCTTCAGCAAGGCTACCGAAATGGCACAAACGGCCCGGTAGATCCAGTATGTTTGGTCAACGCCATGAAAATGTTTCCGTACCTTTCGTACGTGTTATCGAGCAGAGTATATCCGACAGGCAGTGAGCTGCCAGAGCCGGAAGCGTCAAAAGCAAAGACCGAGCTGTACTCCTTCCTCTTCTCTGGCAAGACCGTTGCCTGGCCCGAACAGAATGGCAGACCTGTCCTGACCAAGAGGAAGCTGACTGATGAGCCTTCTTTCCCATACTTGCGCTTGATCCTCGAATTTGATGCGCCAAGCTTCCTCAGTACTCTGAACGTTGCCTTTGAGGACAGCTTCCTCAATAACGCTTCGGACCATATGGCCAACGACAATAGTGAAACTAACGAGATTTCTCTCCCGGTTATAGCTGTGAACCGGCAGTATATTGTCAGCGTTTTGCTGGACGTTATGAGCTCGGCGGAGTACCAACCAGAAGATACCATATATCTTGACATGTTCATTGCTCGAAATATACCCAAGTTCCCACAATTCATTCTCTTGTCAGGCACAGCATTGCATCGGGTTCTAATCGGTCTTTGCAACTATCCGGTGGAAGATACTGCGGAGGATTGCCAACTTAGCGTCGAGTACTTGCTCTCCATGTATCATGCACCGGATCTGGAGACGTTGATCCCGATGTTCGCCAAGGCTCGTTTCTACCGGGTCTTGAAGTCGATTTATAAAGCAGAGAAGCGGTATGCGCAGCTTCTGGAGACGTGCTTCGAAGACCAAGAGAACCAAGAGGCGGTCTTTGACTGTATCGCTGATTGTCTGCGTACCAAGGCGGGCCTCGACCCGAGGCAACTACGTGAAGTCCGAGCTGTTATTGCCAACCACGCTCGTGATCTTGTTGACGCAGATGTCAGCGCTGCTGCTTCGACTATTGCTAATTATGCACCTGACTTACACGCAACACTTCTTGATGCACTGGAGGAGGGCTCCTATGAGCAGTATGTCTATCTGCAAACCATCCTAGAACCAAAATCCAAGACACTTGAGGAAGTTGAGCGGCAGCCGGGAGAGGTTGATCATGGGCTTGTGGAGAAATATGTGCGGCTGATGTGCGATTATGATCCCCATCATGTGAATGACTATATTGAAAGATTGAAAAGTGGAGACTTGAGACTCGAGGAAGTATTACCCGCCTTGGAGAGCAGCGGCGTTGTTGATGCAGCTGTTGTTCTGTTGGTCAGAGAAGGTCATGTTCGAGATGGAATGGACCGAGTCGTCCAGCACCTCGGGACTCTCGAAGCGGCACTGCTTGGATTGATCGAAGGTGCAGCAAATAACTCTGGCACGACTGACCCAGAAGACGCTGCTGAAGAACTACTTGAGTCGTTGCGGAGGTATTCTGGTGTAGGCATCTGGCTCGCCCAGGGCCAGTCCAAGGCTGCCCTGCAGTCGAGGGGTGTGATGAAACAACGCAAGCGATCAGATGCTGCGAGCAAGCAGGATCTTTCGAGAGAGGAGATCCTCTGGCTAGATCTCATTGATGCAATCGTCCGCATCACCAGGAATGTCTCGGCCGCAGTGTCACCCAAGATGAACAATGCCATTGACCTCGAGGAAGCGTTGCCAGGTGCACCGAGCCCAGCCGATACCTCAAAGGTCGTTACATCCCTCCGTAATCTCGTGCAGCAGGCATTCACCGCCCTCCTCACAACGTCCACAGAGGCACGTGGCCCAACGTCTGACCATACTGACCTGTCCTTCCTTCGCATCTTCCGGGCATTCTTGACGCGTGCCTCGCTAACCTCGCCTTCGCTTTCCGATCTTCGCGCCGTCCTTGCAGCCATCTTCTCAGCCTACTCGTACGAGGAATCGCTGCTCGGACTCGCTAGCCGATTGCTGGATAAAGACCTCTTCGTGCATGTTTCAGACGCGGCAGTCCTCAGACAGCGAGGATGGAGGCCGCGAGGACAAGCCTGCGAGGTTTGTGGGAGGAGAGTGTGGGGTCCGGGAGCGGGCGGCGGCATCTGGGACCAGTGGCAGAAGAGAACTCGGGAAGTTGAGCAGAGGAAGACGGCCAGAACGTTCGAGAGCCGGGGAAGAGTCATGGACCGATCCGAGAGAGGTAAGGGCAAAGCTGTCGTCGAGTCGGACCCCGGCGCAGTCACAGTGAGCGAGCACAAGATCCGACAAGGCGACCGAGCGGCCGGAGATGGCGCCATACCAGGCAGGCAGGAAGACGGGGATATTGGCTTACTGATCGTTTTCTCTTGCCGCCATATATTCCACAGGGCTTGTCTGGAACAATTACTAGTAGAGGAGGGTGACGACGAGAGGTCCCCCTCGAACGTCACAGAAGGTCCGGATTTCAGATGCACAGTCTGTGCATAAGAGACAGTCACGGGAAACCGCAGCTCTGCTCAGAATCCGCCTGTGGCCGATGACCGGTCACGTTCATCAACATGCAACATATATGTTACATCGCCTTATGCCTTTGGCCCATCAGGGTCCATCTCCCCGCACTTGTATAGTGTGACTCAAGTCACCCTGAGGTGCATCAGACGCTCAATTCAACCCCAGGAGGGCTGGCGATGTTGGTAGTCGAAGACCGTCCTTAGATAGGAGAAGACCGTCCTCAGACAGTAGAATACCTTCAACTTGCCGGGTCAGACAGGGCGTGAATCTATGGCTTGACACTCCATTAATCTCCGACGGGGTCTCGGTCGAGGAGGCTGCTGGGGCGGAAGGCGCCTATGGGGGGTGGGTCAACCTAGTGCAGACTCCCGTCAAGGTTACATGGACATGCATCATTATATGCATGGATGTTCAATATCTGAGCAGAGCGGTGCGACGACATGGCGGCTGTTGCAAGGCTGCGCGCTTCTTAGTGCCAGCGGCATCAGACCACTTTCCCGCTTATGCCACTGCATTGTGATCTTTGCGAAAAGCTGTACGAGTACGCTGTTGTGTACTCTACATTTTCTACCTCTACATACCTACCTAGATTTCTGTAATGTACTGTAGCAGCAGAATACCACCACGGACTTGATCCTGAATGAAGGCTAAGTTTCCTTTCCTCGGCCAACCCCTGAAGATGTGGCTTCCTAGGAAATATGTATTCTGATCTGATCTCCGGTCAGAAGTTTAGTTCCATACCCTTACTGAACTTTGTTCTCCATCGGTTGGATAGCTGCATCCATAGGCTGACCCAAGCTGAGATGATTTCTTTCTTCTTTCTTTTCTTTGGTAGATTTGTGGTCCCATGTTTCTCAAGGTAGATGTGATCGGTTGGCTCCGATGCCTTCCCGCTACTGCAAGCTGCAAGTCTTGCATCTTGGCGCGCCCGCCGTCTCCCTCTGATACTCTTCCTTATCCACCCACACTTCACTCTTCACGCCACTACCGACGCATCTCTAACCCTCGATCCTGGATCCTGGATCCTAGACCCTGGGACTACGAAACGTCAGTGGCCAGCTCCAGCGGATATTGTCCGTTGCATATCAAACATACATACTTCGTACCAACGTACACTCATACTCCCTCTCCGTCATTTGACTGGCCAGCACTTTGACATTACCAAAAGTAAAGGAGTCTCCTTTGGACAAATCGCCCGTTATTTCCACTTCCACGCTCTGAGACGCCTCGTGCCTCCCTCACATCTTTCCACCGTCCAATCCCCCCGGATTAACTGTCTCCTGCGACGTCTCAAGGGCTTTTCAAGTCCTTGGGGTCCATGTCAAAAGACTAGACCCACTGACAAATTAGGCTGCTGACGACCACTCTCCCAGAAGCACGCCTACATTCAATGACCTTGAACCTTGGTGACTCTGAATCCAGTTGTGAAGACATTGTGGCTTTAACCCGCTGGGTCTCGGAACGCCTCTTCATTCACACAACGCTCGTCAATGTCTATATTATGAGCCATGTTCCCGTCGTGTTTCTTACTTTCTTTCGTTCTTCATAGTAGCAAAGCATCTTCTATCCTTCGCTATCTTTAGCATTTCACATCAAGCTGGACTTGTTTTCCCCACAGTCATTCCTTACAACATGTTCTTCAAGACACTCCTTATCGGTGCGGGCCTGGTTGATCTCAGCATAGCCGGCTATGTTCTTCAGGACAACTACAACCCCTCAAACTTTTTCAGTCAGTTTGACTTCTTCACCGTAAGCAGCTCGTACAGGCCTTCCTATAGTTCTATCCTCATCAACAACAGGGTCACGATCCGACCAACGGTTACGTTACATATGCAGATCAAGGGACCGCGCAAAGTACGGGCTTGATCAATACCAACAACAACGCCGCGTACATCGGCGTGGACCACACCAATGTAGCTTCAGGCAGCGGCAGAGCCAGTGTTCGCCTCACTAGCAAAAAGTCCTACAACCATGGCCTTGTTGTAGCCGACATTCAGCATATGCCTGGCGGGATTTGCGGCACGTGGCCTGCATTGTAAGCTCTTCCTATGCTTGGGTGGTTCCGGACGGAGGCTGATGGGAGTATCAGCTGGATGGTCGGACCCAACTGGCCCAACGGTGGGGAGATTGATATCATCGAGGGGGTCAACGACCAGAGCTCGAATGATATGACTTTGCACACCAATGCGGGTTGCTCCATTAGCAACAACGGCGCCTTCACCGGAACCATGACCACCCCCAACTGCGACGTCAACGCGCCCGGTCAGCCGAACAACGCCGGCTGTCAAATATTGACCGGTGACACCAGAACCTACGGCAGCGGCTTCAATGCCAATGGAGGCGGTGTCTACGCCACACTATGGGACTCGTCCGCCATCAGCATTTACTTCTTCCCGCGAGGCCAAATACCCTCAGACCTTCAGAGCCAGAACCCCAACCCCGCCGCCTGGGGAAGACCTCTGACGCAGTTCCAGGGCGGTTGCGACATTGACGCCCACTTCCAGAACCTCCAGATCGTCAGTCCCCCACCTGGATTCGACTTCCAAACCTAGATACTAACATCACACCCAGGTCTTCGACAACACCTTCTGCGGCGACTGGGCCGGCAACACCTGGTCCTCGAGCTCCTGCGCCTCCCGAGCCTCCACCTGCACCGCCTTCGTCCAAAACAACCCTGGCGCCTTCACCGACGCCTACTGGTCCATCAACTCCGTCAAAGTCTACCAAGCCACGCCCGGCAGCCCGCAGAAGTCCATCGTCATCCCCGAAAGCGGCTCCGCCGCCGAGTCCGTCGCCAGCAGCGTCCCCGCCTCTTCAGCCATCCCATCCGTCGTCTCATCGGCCGTCGCGCCTCTCACCTCAGCGCAGGTGTCCGCTTCTCCTGCGACCTCGGCCGCCGTCGCCACGCCGTCTTCCTCCGCGGCCATGGTCACCAGCGCTATGCCGGCCGTCGAAACAGTCAGCGCTATGGGCGTCAACGAATTCCCGAACGGCGGGCCCGTGACTGTCAGCGCTATGAATGTCAACGACTTTCAACACAGGGGCCCGGCGACCGTTAGCGCTTTGGGCGTTAATGACTTTCCGAGCCATGGCGAGACGCAGACGCAGGGTGTTAAGCCGCGGAGCGCGAAGATGCGCCATGGGAGGCATCTGTTGCAGCATCGGAAGAGGGCCGGTGGTGCTCGTGCGTTGTGATGAGATGGCAACGCATACGGCGTGTATGTATGGGTATCAATGGGGTGGCTGGCTCATGGCATGGATGGGAGGGGAATATGCCTGGTTGGGGCCGTGTGATGGAAGTCAATCATTCATTCATTCATTCATTCATCCATCCGTTTGTTTTTCCATTCTCTGCCTATATCTTTCTTCATCCCTCACTCTTTTCACTTCCTCTTACGCCTTCGACGACGGAAGTTCACCTTCTTTTGACATCTAGATCCGGTGGGGGAAACAACATTCCTTTTTACAAATACGCACACACATATACACACACACGAGCAGATAGATCAGCAGACGCGTGGGACGTCATCGTTGTTTATATTCAACTGTCTGTGGTACATTTATCTCAAGCCGAACTGTGGACGACACTGGGTTTGGCCTTTTGCTTGGCATCCTTGCATTTTACATTTTCGGGGCTTGGGCTTGGGCTTGGGCTTTGTGGAGAGTAGCGAAGATGGAGGAGGATGAGAGATTTCGAGCATGTAGATAGAAATCTTGTTCGAGGGAGAGTAGATGCATTCATGCGCTTTTCTATGAATTAGAGTACCGAATAACTCGGCATATACGTGCACTGCAGTCCGCAACTTCGCTCGGCATAGTCTGATATTATGAACTTTCCTCAGACGATGATTCTTCTGTGACGGGTCAAGGTCGAACTCAGCACATGCCACCTCTCTCGACCTTGCTGGCCAAGATGACATCTGACACCGCCTTGACAAATGCGCATGATGTGTCAATATAAGCATACATACACTGTACCTTAGCGGAAAGATATGATTTCAATTGACTGTTTCTTCTTTGATGGTCGAAATCGATCAGTAAACAACGGACTTGCAACGGTCATGCCAGATTCAAACGGTCGAAGAATGGTGATTTCATCTTTCTTTCCAAGTATGAACGAAGCAACAGTGACTTGAAGCCATATCACTCCGCTAAGGTAAGCAGTCACCACGCCTTAATCTGACGGCAGATACATTCTGGCAGCAAATAGTAGCATCCCAACCTCGCACCCGAGACTCGCTCTGAGAGCACATCGGAATTCGGCTGGCGAGCAACTAGCAGGAAGTGCAGTGTAAACCCGGTGAAGAACACTCGTGTCCATATCTCAGCTGGCATGAAATGCACATCTTCTCGTAGGTTGTTGCTTCTGGATCCCTGAATCAGCGGGTCCGCCACCACCAGTATACTTCATTCACGAAGACCATCATGGAGCGCATTTCGACGACAGGCAGCTCATGCATGGAGCACGGATTTTGGAACACGATTCTGACCGTTTCATTCAAACCGCTTGGTAGCCCATCCTTCAATTCGCAGGTCATGGGACTCATGGCAGCTATGCCTGCACCGGGTCTCAAGTTCCTTGGCAGTTAAAGCGCGATTCTGCAGGTCTCAGACCTCACCATCCTGTCTCCACCGTTTTGAAACACGTTCTTCATCGGAATCATCGGCGCGATTACGTTTGGGCCTTCGTTGCTCTCCGATGTTTTCCCGTATCGAGTCCTTCTCAGCAACCTTCAATTCGAGCTCAATCAAGGGCATGTGCTGTAGGATCCAGTGCAGCAGTTTGGCACGGCGCTCTGCGTTTTCCTTACGCGTTATGTAACTCTCTATGAGCTTGAGTTGCCCTGTCATTTTATGGAATTCGTAGATGAGATTTTCTCGTCTAACGGTCAATTCGAGTGACGTTAGTGCCGCACCCAGTTCATCTTGGGCCGCTGCCCATCGTTCTTGAGCCTGCGTCTCAGAAAGTCTGGTCTTTCGTAGATCAGTGATGGCTTTTGAAGCCAACATCACAGTTGATTGCGCGGAAGTCACGGCTTTTTCAGCGCGCTCTTCTTCACTTGCACGCTGAGACGCAGACTCGTTGTTGCACATGAAATCCCCCGTCTTGAATGGTCTCAACACCTTCGAGTCGATGAACTTCTTCCACGCTTCGTCGTACCGTTGCTGATGACGCTTGACGAACCTCATATCTTTGTCGTACCACCAGTACTCGTAGTCAAGATATTCACCCCACGTCGTCCACTTGTCCTGTCGCTCTGGATCCTCATCACGCACAAAACCGAGAAGTCTGCAGTATTCACAGACGGACTGCAATCACATGGTAAGGGCAGCAATGGCGTATAAAACCTGCACAAGGAATCAGTAACCTTAACATTATTTTCTGGCCCAGGCTTCAAAGTCAGCGGAATGACTCAGGGCAGTCACCTTTCAACCGTCACTTTCTAACCCTTTTCCGTTAGCCCTTCTTAGCTGCATTGAAGGCATTGACTTAGTAAGATTAAAGCACTCACACTGTGCAGTCATTCTTGCTGTTGCCCTTGCTTGCTGTCATCCCCGCTGCCATCCCACTGTCGCTCTCACCTTTTTTTCACCACCACTGTCACGCCCACTATTACCTTGCTTGCTGTCATCACCTCATTGTCTGACCATTTTTATTATCTCTGTGAGAGCGACAGCGGGGGCGACAGCGGGGTGAGAGTGACAGTGGGGGCAGCAGTGGGAATGACAGCAGAGGTGTCAGTGAGGGCGACAGAGGGGGCGTCAGTGAGGGCAAGGGCGACAGCAAGGGCGACAGCAGTACCTTAGTAAGGGACCCTTACTAGCAGTCACGTCCGTTGAAGTCTAGTGAACGCCTCAATGCAGCTAAGAAGGGCTAATGGAAAAAGGTTAGAAAGTGACGGTCAAAAGGTGACTGCCCTGAGTCATTCTGAGAAGTCAGCTTTCAGGCAGATCTAAGTACTGTGTTTCAGGAACGACAAGTGATAGATACTCTCGATTGTGCGCTGAGAGTGAGGTAGCCTGGGCTAAAGCTGAGCCTGCCTACCTATGTAGAGGCGGGCCATTTCCGGCCTTCCGTTTTAGCCCCCAAATGGCCTAATTTTGGCCCCCAACCTTGGCTTGTAATTATCTGCGGAGTTTGACTCCGGTTTTAGATTGTCGGTGCTTAAGTGAGCCTCGATGCCGCCAACATAGCGACAGCAGCTGCTTATCATTGGACTCGTTGCCTCTATCGGCTCCTCATCAATCCCAGCGCCCGAATCGTATCTCGATTAGACATTCCTGAAGAAGCAGGACTCTCTGTGACCTTTCCCATCAAATCGCTCATCATGTCCAAATTTGAATCAATAGACGTCTCGACTGACTACAAGCGCGATGTTTGCACGACTTGTAACGATGTCTTGTGGTCGCCAGAAGCGTCCGGAGCCCTTTTCCGCTCGGGTCTGCTTTTTAGAAGAAAACTGGAAGATCTAAGCCTCGGTGCAGTGGCATCGTGCGAGGTATGCCAAATTCTTCGACATGTTGTGGTAGAAGGTGAGTTTGTTGGCAATGTTGAGAATGAGAATTTTTGCCTTAGTTCAAAGCTCTGAGGTGACACAACAATCTCAATCCGTTTGCGTGCCATAACAAGCGGCGAAGAAGTGGCGGTGGGATTCACTCAATTTGAAGCATATGTGAACTCTCTAGGACCAATCCGTTACTGGGGTCAATCTCACGGCGCAGCAGTTCTGCAATCAACACCTGAGATGTGAAAAAACACCTTCTCTAGCTCAAAACAAATTTTCAAAATAACTTCACCAGAACTGCACCAAATAAGCTCAAAATCTAGTCAGTAACTCTTCTCATTGCACTTTATAACTTAATATAAATCATGATGTTGAGATCTTCATGATCAGCAGTGAATATGCAATTCTTCTTTTTATCAGAGCACATCACTCAATTAAAACATAAAGCAACTCAACTTCAGATCTTTATGAACTTAAAGATTAAGAAAGATAAATTTAAAAAGATTCTTTAATAAATTTACATTAAATTCTTTATTAAATCTGTTCAGAACTTTACAGAAAGAGTTCTGAATTAATTTAAAATAATTTAAATTGTAGCTGATCTGAAAGCTTTATAATGAATTATGAATACAGTATAATACAACATCACAGTTACAAAAAACATTTTAAAGATTCTCATTAACAAAAATTCTGCATTACAATTCTTTATCATTACAGAATATAAATATACACACATTTAAGCTTAAATAACAGTAAATATACTGTCATTTTTAATAACAGCATTCTTTTTATTATCATTTAAAGAAAAAAGCATCATTACAGATCTTTTTATATTTGTTAAAAGGTGGCACCACACTAATAGCATAGCTATCATAAGTTATACATCTAACACTTCCTCTAACCTGCGATTGGCCCACAACTGACCCACAGGTGTAAAGGGTGCACACAGACAGCAGTTCAAACTTGTGACCTTTTGAACTTACTTTCTCACCATGAACTTGAACCACTGGCAGAGGTGGCCTAGGCACCATTTTATGCAAGTTATCACACACTAACCTGAGCTCATAACCTGTTAAAAGGTGGCACCACACTAATAGCATAGCTATTGTGAGTTATACATCTAACAATATTTAATAATTATAGAATTATCATCAAACTCACTGACATTACTTTCATTAATCATTAATGCATTCTCTCATCAATTACATTATGCAATTACATCAACAGTTACATTCACATCACTGTAGATCAAAACATCATTATTATTAAGATTACAGCTATTAAGTAACTAAAGTTAGATAATTTAACAATGTATGCATTTACAGTGACTGAAAAAGAGTCATTACAGAGTAATATTAAATGAATTATATCTTTAGAAGTAGACAGCAAGATAGTCATCATTATTTATGAAATCATTATATATGATATATTGATACAGAGCATCAAAATGAAAGATTAGTGAGTTATAATAATATGTATATAGACAGAAAATTATAAGATTAAAGTTAAGAAAAACATCTTAATTAATTATATAAGATGACTGTGCAGCTCAAAATGAGCAGCAGAATCTATAATGATGAAATTTATAAATATAAAGTACATCAATTTAACACTTTAAACTGAGTTAATTTAAAACTCTGAGTACAAGAAGACAGAGTTATATGATTGAGCTTGTTGCATTTAGAAATGCTTTAAATGTTATAAATATAATTATATAAGTACTTAATGTGAAGATACTTAGAAATGCAACATATATGCAGAGAATCATAGATTTAAGAATTGCTTCTTTAAGAATTTAGAATTTAACATTAAAAAGTGTATAAGCTGTGAAGACTTACACAAGATGTAAAACAACAAGTATTTTAAGTTTTAGAAAGAAACAGTGTATATATAAATGACATGCAACATTAAGCAGACTCAGTGATGAATATTAATTTAAATATTAATTATTAAACTTAAAGAAGTCACACTCTCAAAGATAGTTAATGACAGGCTCAGTAAGATTAATATTAACAGTTATAGTAAAAGTATTAACAGCAGCAACAGTGATAAAAGTGACAGCAGTGACAATATTAATGAGAATGTAACACTTATATTATATATAATAATAAGTAATGATCATGAAATCATCAGTAAGTCTTATTTAACAATATTTAAAATTCTTATAAGAATCTCATCAATCTCAACATCAGCTCTGAAGATATTCATTAACAAAAATAAAAAGTAATTAATATTATTTATAAGAACAATAATTATAAATGCAAATTAAATCTCTCTGAGATCAGTGAATGAAAACAGATTTAAAAGAATTACAATTAGATCTTTAAAAATGTAAAAGATAAATACTGCAGTAAAGACAGCAGCAAGTCATTAAAGCATTAAATTCTTTAAGTGTTAAACAAATTTAAAGAGCAATTAAATAACAGAAATTGAGAGTGTCTCTGAGTAGAACTCAGTGAGCTTGCTATTTATTAGTTAATGTTAGATATATAACTCACAATAGCTGTGCTATTAGTGTGGTGCCACCTTTTAACAGGTTATGAGCCCAGGTTAGTGCATAATAACTTGCATAAAGTGGTGCCTAGGCCACCTCTGCCAGTGGTTCAAGTCCATGGTGAGAAAGTAAGTTCAAAAGGTCACAAGTTTAAACTGCTGTCTGTGTGCACCCTTTATACCTGTGGGTTGGTTGTGGGCCAATCACAGGTTAGAAAGAGTGTTAGATATATAACTCATGATAGCTGTACTATTAGTGTGGTGCCACCTTTTAACAGTTAAGATGATTTTACAATAAACATTATGAATATAAAGACAGCATTAACTTTAAAGATTATAATGACAATAAAGTAATGTTAATATACTTAAACTTTATCATCTTACAGTACAACACAATGAAGTTAAAAAACAAGATTATGACATCTTTACTTCAGAATTTCATCATATAAGACTATGATGTGCTGATTATTCAGAAATCATGATACAATAAACATAACAATAATATTTATTATCTTTACAAAAATTGATTTCATCTGATCTATCTAAAACTCATAAAAAAAGAATTAACTCAAGTCTGTTTCTACATTAATTTATAACTGAACTGTACAGACTGAACAGTTCAGACATACAGTAAAGATTTTATGATTTTGAAGATTTAATATATTGAATATAGTCAGTTTAAGTATCTATGTATTCACAATGTATATAGAGAAGCAGTCAAAGAAGATATCACAATAACTTTAAAGTAACTGAATAATTTACTAAAAAATAATTATTGACAATACATTATAGTGAAAGACTTCAATCTGCATTATTTAATATGAAAAGATTTAAGAATGAAGAAGAATTCATAAATAAAGCAATTAATATAAATAATAAATGAATAATAGCTCTCTCTGCTTTTACTGTAAAGCTTAATTATATAAAGATCTCAGCAAATGTACAGCATCATAAATCTAATGTTAAGCAGCTTAAACATTACTTAATAATTAATTAACTGCAAAATACAACAATAATATCATGACTTTAATCACTACTTTATTGTCACTTATTTTCTGCTGTCTGCAGCAGAGATTACATCACAATTTTATTAGTAGTAAGATAGAATAGATATAAAGCTTTTACAATAAATCTTAATAAAATAGTTATTAACATCATTTCATAACTATAATGAACTCAATATAAAGCAATACATAACTGTCATCATAGAGACAATTCAGATTACAGTAAAAATAATAATATTGATGTTAACTCTCAGTAAATGATTAAAGTCAGAATTTAACTTAAAAGCAAAAAAGATAATAAGAAAAGTAAACAGAGTTTGTTGTTATTAATAAAGAGAGTAGAGCATACATATTTAAGAGATGTACTGCTGAATTTATAATGAAAAAAAAAGAAGCTGACAAAATTAATGAGAATGAGTTACAGAGAATAAATAGAGATGATCTTAAAGAATTTTTAAAAATTATAAAAATTGATAAAGTAAGTCAGAAATTATGAAGCTGTAAATTAAACTTTCATTCTTGCTCTGAAATAAATAAAAAAGTTAAAACTTACAGAACTGCAGAATAAGACAGAGTTACTTTAAATAATTTTCTTTTTAATTTTTTCAGAGATGAATCTCAGCAATATTGCAGAATATAAGTATTTTGAGTTAATATTTATGTCTTTAATTATAGAGACTGAATTAACAGAGATTATAATGTAGATGTTACGGCCATACCCAGTAAAGGTTATGTAGTAACTAGATATACGCGGGTACAGCGTATTCACGGGTATAAGGTCGCCCAGCTCAATATGCTCGCGGCGACCTCAGCGAGGCGATAGACCTCTGGGAGATCTATCAGCTCGCCATGCTCGCGGCGACCCCGGCGAGCACGGCGATCTAGCAGTATATAGACAAGCCATCTCCCCTAAGGAGATGGGCGTGTTCAATGCAATCGTTACTTAGCATACTACTAGCTACCGGTTAACCCCATGTGCCTGGAACCCTCTTATATCACAAGCTCTAACCCCTAGCCCCTATATCAGAGGAACCTCCGATCGGGACGTAACACGTTGAACACCCTTACGATATAAGACATGTCAGCCAGCACGCAGAAAGC
>JAABUY010000421.1_pt1 | contig 75390 bp, 57 predicted proteins | sample 5560271 | NCBI WGS metagenome assembly JAABUY01 (sample SAMN10711886, study PRJNA513374) | rock metagenome | isolation source: Antarctica rocks | place: Antarctica: Victoria Land, University Valley | reverse complement strand
TACCCCGATCAGCCGCTGCTGTGCGCCATCCTCCAACGTCGGCGTCATGTTCCGCAGCCGATCCACCAACTTGATGAACTCCCTGACCTCATCGATTGTAGGTGGGATTTTGGAGACGGTCGGAAACTTGTGATATTCGATGCCGCCAAGCTCGAGTCCTTTGGGATCGTAAACTGGACTCTCATGGCTGATGTCAATGACAGCTCGGATCCTGCTCTTCCACTGTTCCACAAAGATTGCAGGCGAGTGTGTCTTGTCAATCTCACGCAACGTTTTCATGGCTCGAAAGGTTCCGGCAATGGGCTCAGAGACCGGACTTACCGCTTGCCACTTTGCGAGATTCTTGACGTCCCATTTACCCTCGGTCGTGAGCAGTTGCAGCTGCCAGCCCAGCGAAAGACGATGATCCACAGTTTCTGACAAAAAGGTCTGGATCAAGCCAGCAAGTGTGCGATATATGGCAGGATCGTACAGTAGAGCATGAGAAGCTGGAGCCGGCAGGATGCACGTCTGTACTTCCCTACGCTTTTCACTCAGTGGTTTGGACTTGGGGTACGCAGCGGGATCATTAGGCAAGGTTAGGGTTTCGTTTATCTTCTCGGCGTCCGAGGCTGCTTTGTTGTGCTCCTCATCTGTCCGATGCTGAAGCCCAATGGAGTCTCCTTCACCAGCTGAAATGGGCAGTGCTTCGCTTTCGAGATTGTTCGCTTTCGGTTTCCTCTTGATGACTTTCCCAAGATACTTTGCGATCGTGACAACTTCTTCAGGTGATGTGACGGTATCAGCTTCGCCACCGGCAAGCAGTACTGGCATGTTTAGTCCGGACCAGACCTCTCTTCCGGGAAATCCTCCCACAGGTGGTCCATCTTCATGGTAAACAGGCAAAGCACCCCAAGCCATGCGACGCCAGACAGGCGTCTTGCTCTGCTCGTTAAACCGATGCTGAAGCTTCTTCGTCTCCTCATCTGCCGTCGATCCAACGAACCTTGCGACACTAGGACTGTCAGGACCTCCGCGTCGATCCCATCCTCTCCATAGGTCAAAGAGCACACTAGGGACTGAAAGCAGCATGCGATACCTTGCCACTTCGTCTCTGGAAGGAGGGTCTGCACGTGGGCATATGGCGACTAGGCCAAGAACACGACTTGCTAGGTTAATTGGGATACGTGATGTTGATGTGGCCAGCAGAGCTGACAGGGAACAGCCCATGCTGTGTGCGATGAGCACTACGCCTTGATTGTGCGCGTCGTCCAGATGATCCTTTATCACAACAGCAAGAAGTTCGGCAAGCGCCTCGGTCGTATATGCTTTCCAGGATGACGGTGCGAAACCTGATAAGCCACATCCCGGAAGATCAATACCAAGGCAGCATGAAACGTTGACAAGGCTGGTTAGAAGTGGATGGAATTGTGTCAATGATCCTCCAAGGCCATGTATGAAAACAAGAAGAGGGAGTGGTGTAGGTTTCGACGGTAGCTTCTCAGTCTGAGGGTGAGGGCGGAAAAAGGTACGAATACGGGGGTAAGTTGCCACTGATGTTGTGTATGAACGATATGTGGAGTGTTTTCGGAGCAGGCCGGGGTCATTGTCTTTTTGATAAGAAATGGAAGTCAGTAAATATTTCGTAAGGCCAACATTAGACCATGATGGACTCGAATATACCGTTTCTCGATGCGCTGTCAGCACTACCGATAGATCCCCGACCCTTGTGGCTACCCTTCAGCCCTTCCTTCCACGATCTCACAGAACCGTTGGCTTCATCACTATCCGTCCCACGTTTTGATCTGAGGAACCATAGCCCTGGTACAAGGCTACATAACGTCAAGCACTGCACCATTCTATAGAGGCTCAAGTCACCCTCCCTCAGTAATGAATACGGCTGCTGAAATGAAGACGAAGTATAACGGGCAACGGATTGGACTACGTCAAAAGAAGACCATAGGATAGATGGTCTCGATTGTTCATCCAATCCTGTGACAGTTGTTGTAGCTGCAGTAACTACCATAAGAAATACTCCGAGAAGAGCGACCGTGACACTCAAGGCGGAGGAGAGAAAGCCTTTCATATTATTTTGCGGTGAAGAAAGTCGACGGTGGACCGGGGGGTTCTGATCGACGGTGACAGGGCTTGACTGGTAGGGCCAATGATCGACACGAACCCAGCGTCCTGCTGACGCTGCTGGCTGAAACTACGACAGCAAGAGGCTCTCGTTTCAGCCCAATGGCCAATGGCTCCCAAGGTATTCCGGGCACCTGGGACCTAAATCTTGAATGGCTCCCGGTGCTAACGGGCCGTTGAAATGGTGCTGTTTCTATTGCATACCAGGTAGGTAAGGTAGCCTTCCTCCTTGGTCTGCCTTTCGGCCTTCAACCCAACGACACCCTCCTTGTCTCTTGTTCTCTCAGGCGCCTTACTGTACATTTGAGAAAGGAACGAGCTACACCAGCACAAGTCGATCCAGGCTCGCGAAACGTAGTAAGTGTGTTCGTGGCACCTTGTAAATGCTCGATTAGAATGGAAGCCGATAAGGGCGCAGTCGAGGCAGACAATGGGCGGAAGGTCTCATTCGTTCATTCCGCGAGTTGGGCGCAATACCTTAACAATGGTCGTACCGACGTAAGCCTCTTCCTCGCCTTCGTCTTCTTCGTCGTCTTTGTGGTGTCTTTGGTCCAACAGAGCTCCATGCACCGTCTCCCCAACCGAGTCAACGCGTGCTTCAATCACAAAGCTCATTGGAGGGTGTGAGGTTTGACCACGCATGTCGGATGGTCTCACTAAAATGTCGGATGGTCTTGACAGGATTTATCAGGAGACCATCCAACCTTCTGAAACACCTCAAGATCAACTGAGGTCCAATTTCTTTGAATATATTACTAATCAATTCACAATATATTAGCCCTAACTTAACCTCTAACACACAAACACACTAATGTATCTGAAATGCATTCTCAATATATTTCATATTGCTAAACCTAACTCTCTAACCCTAACCACCTAACCCCCTAACACTAACCCCTAATCACTAATTAGTTATGAATGGATTCTTCATGAATTTGTAATGAATTATTAATGAATTACACAGTCACAATTTCAATTTCTTGCTTGTTAGCTCCACAAAAAACTTTAATTTATCGAATTAGCGTAAGACCATCCGAGGTTTTAGTGAGACCATCCGACCTGTGTCCCGGTGAGGTTTGCCTGAGATGCGATAAGATATTGTTAGATAAGATTAGATTAGATTCGAGAGATTAGATTCGAGGAGATGTGATCCTGCATCTTTTAAGTTAACTTTTCCCCTTCCTTATCTCGGTCCTGTCGGTCCAATTCTGCAAGTCAGCGACAGGAGCTAAGTTCCCAGCACGGAAGATTTCCGTGCGATTGCCATGTGATGCTCAAAGATCGTTCAATAAGCGGGCCAATAGGAATTTGAAGCTACCTTATGAGTGCAGTTAGGTCGCCGGCAGTGGGAGACACGGATGAACAGATCAATACAGTACGGGTCTAAAGTGATCATGGCCAGACCGGCCCCGAGGAAGAAAGGGAAGGGAATCGGAGGGTAGGGAAAGAGAAGCGAAGGGAAGCGAAGAGCGAAGAGCGAAGAGAACGAAGGACAAGCTTAAGATCAAGGACTCTTGAACCTTCAAAACCTTCCCACCTTCCTTACCTTACTTCCCACCGTCTCGTGACTCATGCAGATATCCATGTAGCAGTAACTTTTCTTCAGTCTCCAGCAATTGAGGATCACCCCTCGTTTTTTCTCTCTGTGGTCGTACCAGATACCGAGCGCGCACATGTCAATACTTCGTTGTACAATCTTGATTGTCGTTGACTATCTTCTTCAACATTCGATTGACCTAGCTTCATTTCTTTCTCTTCCTAGGCAGTTCTACTGAAAATGGATCCCTCGAATCTACAGAAGCAAAGGGAGCCAGAGGAGCCAAGATTCTTGAGCTTTCCCCATCTGCCGGACGATGCGACTCGAGATGGCAAGCTAATACTCAACAAATACTCCTCCACTATCACCAGGGAGCATGACTTTCCAGGCGCACAGGTCAGGCGATTATTCTACTGGCGTCTGAGCCCCTCGCTGATATGTTGCGAACAGGCAATGTTGTATGCTGCGGGTGTACCAAACCGAGAGGCTATGAAGAACAGTCCCCATGTGGGTGTAGCGTCAGTCTGGTGGGAAGGGAACCCTTGCAAGTAAGTTATCATAAGCCCTATTGCCGAGGGCAAAGGCTAACTTGCTCCTAGCATGCATTGTGAGTTCACCGAACAATGCAAACAACATCAATCCCTTATCGGTGTTGAGGGCTAAGGCTGCATGCTGACACTGGCCTTGATATAGTACTTGATCTTGGACGGACTGTAAAGAATGCGGTTGAAAAGCAAGGGATGCTGGCTTGGCAATACAACACCATTGGTGTCTCAGATGCGATCACCATGGGCGGCGAAGGTAACACGTCAAGGCCTAATCGGGTAACGATGCGCCGCTGACAAGAGTCCAAGGGATGCGTTTTTCCCTCCAGTCAAGAGAGATCATCGCCGATAGCATCGAAACCGTGACGTGTGCACAACACCACGATGCCTGCATCGCCCTTCCCGGCTGTGATAAGAACATGCCGGGGTGTGTCATGGCCATGGCCCGGCACAACAGACCCTCGATCATGATATATGGTGGCACGATTGCTGTCGGGTACAGCGATCTTCTACGGAAGCCCATCAACATCTCAACTTGTTACGAAGCACACGGCGCATATCTATACAACTCCCTTAAGCAGCCAGAAGACGGCGGAGACACGACGAGGACGAAAGACGAGATCATGGACGATATCGAGCAACATGCATGTCCCGGTGCTGGTGCGTGTGGTGGTATGTACACTGCGAACACGATGGCAACCGCCATTGAATCAATGGGTCTCACCCTACCCGGCTCTTCATCCACGCCGGCAACCTCACCGGCGAAGATGCGCGAGTGCGTCAAAGTCGCCGATGCGATCCGGATATGTATGGAGAGGAACATCAAGCCTCGCGACCTGCTGACGAAACGGTCATTTGAAAACGCCATGGTCATGACCATGGCCCTGGGTGGGAGTACCAATGGGGTAGTACATTTCCTCGCAATGGCCGCCACGGCCGGCGTACCCCTCACCCTCGACGACATCCAACGCGTGAGCGACAAAATCCCATTCATCGCCGACCTCGCCCCGTCGGGACGCTACTACATGGCGGACCTCTACGAAGTCGGCGGCGTGCCGTCGGTGCAAAAACTCCTCGTCGCCGCCGGCCTGCTCGACGGCGACATACCCACCGTAACCGGCAAAACCCTGGCGGAAAACATCGCCTCCTTCCCCTCCCTGGCCCAGGACCAAGTCATCATCCGCCCGCTCGCCCACCCCATCAAATCCTCCGGCCACCTGCAGATCCTCAAAGGCAACCTCGCCCCCGGCGGCGCCGTCGCCAAGATCACCGGCAAGGAAGGCACAAAATTCACCGGCAAGGCCCGCGTCTTCGACAAGGAATCCCAACTCGACCGCGCCCTGAACCAGGGCGCCATCCCCCGCGGCGAGAACGTCGTCCTCATCGTCCGCTACGAGGGGCCCAAGGGCGGGCCCGGCATGCCCGAGCAGCTCAAGGCTTCCGCCTCCATCATGGGCGCCAAGCTGACTAACGTCGCTCTCGTCACCGACGGCCGCTACAGTGGCGCCAGTCACGGCTTCATCGTCGGCCACGTCGTGCCGGAAGCGGCCGTCGGCGGGCCGATTGCCGTCGTGCGGGATGGCGACGTGGTGACGATTGATGCTGAGACGAACGAGTTGAGCATGGCGGTTTCCGAGGAGGAGATTCGCGAGCGGCTGAAGCGGTGGAAGGCGCCGTCGAAGACGGTCACGCGCGGCGTGCTGGCCAAATATGCGCATCTGGTTGGCGATGCGAGCCATGGGGCTTTGACGGACATGTTTTGAGTTTGGGGAGTCCGTCCTAGATTAATCAGAGGGTTTGAATGGGGAAAAGTGAATGGATATACTTTGAGCGTCGTTCTTGGTCACATTTTATTCGTCACTGATGAAGTGTGGAGCGTCAAGTACCCTGGAGATGTGTTTGTCGCTCAACCTCACATGCACTCAGAGGTCGTCATTCGTGAGAAACCCAGGTAACTTGCGACGACAACATGATGTTCTCGATGTCATCTTACGCCTTGCCCTTCCCACTTCCCTTATCAGACATGCCCCATCCCAATTGGCCCCTATACCACAGATCTAAAGACGCCTTAAACCCTCGATCACTTGAGAGTCAACTGTGCACACATGATCCTATATCTCCACCAACGCTCCCCCGTCTGTCCTGCAACTCCCATCCACTTCTAGCCTCCCTCCTTCAACCATCACTACTGCGCTCATCCTCGGCTGTTATCGAACCCCTCATTCTCTCATCCATTCCATTCGCAATAGCAGACATAAGTCCAGCAAGCAGCCTGAGCCAAGTTTCGTCCCTGCCCAAGCTGGAGGTCTCATGCCATGCCGTACAGACTCCGTCCGCATCCAAAGGATCGGACGTTTTGGGTGTGGTGGCCTTTCAGGCCTCTCCGGACCAACCGGAGACGTGTCATCGACCCCCGCCATGAGAAAGGGGTGACGATGTTCGGATGAGGCCTGCTCTGTGAGATTCGAAGCGTGCACGGGGCAAGACCGAGTACGCACCGCAATGGAAACGGGCGCTGGGCCACGGAGTTAGCAGTCGAGGCTAGACTGTAGGTAGATCGTGTAAAAGTGGCTGTTTGGTCCGCTCGTTTTCAAGTTGTATTATTTGGGGTCTTCACAGTCCGCCATAGTCGTATTAGTAATCGTCCTCGTAAAGGCTCTCGTATATGTCCATCGATATTATTTCCATGAATTTCTCCTGATCGAACTCCTCTCCCCCGTACATCACTCTCTCTAGATAGTTATCGAGTCTAACATCTGCAGGCTCATCACAGCTGCAGCCCGTGTACGAGTCAGATGGACTGGCGCCCTCGGTGGCGTCTTGCACTGCGGCTGCGTTTTCGAGAGCAAGCAGATCCTGCGAGGAGAACGCGAATTCCTCTTCGTCGACTTGATCAGCTGCGCTAGGTTGTTCTGCGCTAGGCTGTTCTGCCCTTGGCTGTTCTGCCCGCGCGGTGATGTTCTTTTTACTTTTGGCCATTGTGGCCACATCAACACGAATTACACGTGGCTGCGCACTCTTAAAATCAGCGAGCTGGCATCGAAGGGCATCCAGCTTCGCCATCGTTCCTTGACTTCGCGCCCTAAAATCCTGACTAGACTCCGATTCGTCCAGTTCATCTACGGAGAAGTCAAGGTCTTGGGTCAAGAGAAACGATGTCGGATCCTCAGCTTCAGCTGTGTCATGGCAACCGTCTTTGATCTGACGATTCAGGTCCGTCTGCTCATCGTCAGAGGTTTGAGCATCTTGGCTCAGGAACATCGGCAAAGTTTCTTCGATCGGTATGATCTCTTCCCGCTCGTCTATGTCCGAGTCAAGGTCTTGAGTTGCAATGTGGCGCAGCAACTCTGCCGTTACATCCTCAGCAGCCTTGACACATTCTTTGCCACCTGACAGGCTTTCCAGCTCCTCGCTCGCTGTTTGCGACTCGTCATCAGTGAGCTCGCGCTGAATCTGCGTATTGCTGACAAAGAAAGCAGCCCAGTCATCTAATTGCGTCGAGGCTGGCTCTAGAGCGGATGTATGTGGCCTTCGATCATCCTGTGATCGTTGTCGATCGAAACTCTTCGGTTGTAGTGGCCGAACAGGTGATCCACGCTCCAAAAGACAGCTCTGATTCACCAAGATATCCTCCAAGCTCTGATCTGAGCCTTCAGACCCCTCATCATCTTCGCCCATCATGTCCTCCACGTCCTGCTCCTTGCTCTTCCCACCTCCCCGGGCGAATTGAGACAACCTCTCCTGCCTCGGACTGACGTATACCTTCTCCGGCTCCGCTATACCCATCCGCTTCCTTGCCTCCCTCTCCTTCTGCTCCTTTTCGATCCTCTTCTGCCGATTGACGGCTTTCTGCGCGTCACGTTTCTTGATGCGGTCCGCGCGCTCTTGGAGCACCGCGGCACGTTCCAAGCGTTTCAAATCGGTGTTAGAGAGACCGGGGATGCCTCTGGCCTTTTGATAGGCTCGCTTCGCCTGCTTGGATGTTTGTGGACGTTTCGGTAATGGTGTGCCTGGCATCGTTGAAGTCACAGATAGAGAAGCCAGCTAGGTCTGTTGTTATTTGTTGGAGACGTTGGTGCAGGGCCGGATGTTGAGAGGTGTTATTCCCTTTAGTGCTTGCAAGTCATCACAGATTTGATGGAACAAGTGAAAGCAGATTTTGAAATAGTAGCCGTCCTCTCTGTGAATGCAGAGTTACTAATTGTGGTCCAGAGTATTCAACACAACAAGCTGCATATATGGCATCTCGGAGTGACGGTTAGACAGTTAGCCATCACCAATTTGCAGAGATCTCAGGAAAGTTGTGCTCCGTCCACGAGCCATGCAAAGCTTTGGCCATCATTGAGCAAATCGTTATGTCTGAGCAAGTGCAACGCAATCAAGGGAAGGTGCGGTTGGCGCATCCTCTCACATTCAGGGAGACCGGCTTATGTAAGCAAACACTTAAGTGAGGTGGTTCCCTGCTTATTTGGCTTTCAGATGCAGTCACGCATGAGCATGGCAAAGGTCAACCTAGCTTTACGATCTTCTGAGGATGGTCGACGGTTATAGTCTCTAGGGATAGACATCAAAAATGCACGAAAAAGTCATTGCATCTGACGTAGATATTGAGCCACCAAATAATGAGCATGGACTTGAAGCATACAAGTTGTTGTCTTTGCTCAAAATCTTGTACTGTCATGAGTTACCCAGATCTCTAGAAGAAGTGCATTCTATTGGCATCATTCATTATACAGAGATGGAACTCGATCGGGCCCTAGCGCTGATCCAACATAGTGCTCACTGGGTTCAACTAATCGTTACTCGTGGTAGGGTCCCATGTGCATGGAGAGTACTCCCCGGTTTCCAGAGCTTTCATCTCCCCGTCGTCAAGCTTGAAGTCATAGACTTGAGCATTTTCTTCAATCCGTGATGGCGTAACAGATTTTGGGAGCGGCACGAAGCCCTATACATCGTTCAACACCCATCAATGGAACCCACTTCAGTAGGAGCAAGGCTGACTCACCTTCTGCAAGCTCCAGCGAAGCAGTATCTGGGCCGGAGTTTTATTGTACTTCTTCGCCATCGGCTGCAGCACTGGCTCGTCGAACCTGGTCCCGCGAACGACGGGACTGTAGGCCTCTAGTATGACGCCACGCTTCTGGCACCACTCGACGATATCGGGCCTTCCAAGCCAAGGATGCAGCTCCCACTGGCCCACGCTGATCTCTCCGCCTTTGCCCTTGCCGTGGACAGACTCTAGTTCTTTAATGTACGCCTCGAGCTCGTTCAGGTGGTGGACACCGTAGTTAGAGACTCCGAGAGATCGGATCTTTCCCGCTTGTTGGGCCTCGACAAGCGCACGCCATGCACCCTTCCGGCCCGCTTTGCCGCCGTAAGGGGCATGGATTAGATACCTATAACCAGTCACTACTTACTTCACTGCTGCAGACATTGGTTATGCTTACAGGTCGATGTAGTCTAGACCAGTCTCTTTCAAGCTCGACTCAACGGTTGCCTTCGTCTGCTCATAGCTCATGGACCCTGGAGGAACCTTTGTGGTAAAGAAGATTTCGCTCCTGGGGATGCCACTCTTTCTAATTGCATCGGCACATGGTCCTTCATTGCGATAGTACCGGGCTGAGTCCACCTGTTTGGTGCTGGATTCAGCGAGTGCGTTGCCTTCAGCAGATCTTGCCGGCTTACATGTCGATAACCAGTTTTGAAGGCGTGTAAAACCACCTTTTCCGCTACATTCGCTGGGCTATGAGGTGTTAGGGCCGTTAACTCCGCGACCAACGAATGGAGACTTACGTTTGGTAGACCTATAGTATCTTGTTAGCAGTCGTATACTCTGACCCAGAAACAGTCGTTTGACAATCTTGATTGGTCCTCCGGTATGTCACAAAGCGTCTCAGTATACTTTTTATTCTAGCTAAGGAAGGATATAATGAACACTTACCCCATAGCCCAGAATAGGGATCTCATGCCCTGAGTTCATACGATATTTGGAGTCAATGTTGAGCTTCGCCATTGTTGAGGCTGTGGTATTAGATCTTCTGAATATTCCAGGGGAATGTCTTTGAATTAATCGCAGCCGTGATGTTGTTTGCATTGTTGATCAATCATGGATGGTAAGCAGCGTAAGTTGACATCGAAATGGCAACTCAACGTCATTAGACCAGGAACACGTCCTTTATCGATAAGCTATGCCAACTAACACTCTACAAGGCCAACGACCTTACTCAACATACAATGTGGTAAACTTGCCATTTGAGATGATCCAAATTTATACATCTGGATGATTCAATAGAGAGTAGAATGAGACTCATCAAACAAAACATCGACCGCGATGGCTCCGGCACCGTCACGCTCTTCCCCGAAGAGCCCGAAGACATGGTATACCCAAAGACCATCCTCTCCGCAACCTCAGACTAACACCCCCCAGTGGCACGCCTACAACCTAATCCGCCCCACCGACCTCCTCCGCGCCTCCGCCCTCCGCCGCGTAACCACCGAATCCGCCACCGGCAGCACGGCCTCTCACCGCGTCCACACAACGCTCCTGATCCGGGTTCGGTCCATCGACTTCGACCCGCAAGCCGGCCAACTGCACGTCTCGGGCCAGATCGCCGAGGAGAACAAGTTCGCGAAAGTCGGCCAGTTCCACACCTTGGACCTCGAGCTGCAGCGGAACTTCACGCTCGAGAAGGCCGAGGGCTGGGACAGCATTGCGCTCGAGGTGGTGCGGGAGGCGATCAATCCGCAGAAGGCGGCCGATGCGGTCGCAGTGGTTATGCAGGAGGGGCTGGCCAACATCTGCTTCATCACGCAGCATCAGACGGTGCTGAGGCAGCGGGTGGAGACGAGTATACCGCGGAAACGGCAGGGGAGGGCGGGGGATCACGACAAGGTTGGTTGGGAGAAATGGTCGCGCTTGAGTAGATTGCGGCGGATGTGCTAATCAGGGGAAATAGGGCTTGGAGAAGTTCTTCCAGACGACGCTAGACACGCTCCTCCGCCAAATCGACCTCTCCGAATCCAAACCCATCCTGCTGGCGTCGCCGGGCTTCACCGCCGCGTCGTTCCAGAAATACATCGGCGACACGGCGACGTCGACGGGAAACAAGCCGTTGCTCGCCCACAAATCCAACTTCATCGTCGTGCACGCATCGTCCGGCCATCTGCATTCGCTGAACGAAGTCCTCAAGTCGCCGGAAGTGCTCGTGCGGCTGAAAGATACAAAGTATGCGCGGGAGACGCGGCTGATGGACGAGTTCATGACGTCGCTGCGCAAAGACGACGGGAGGGCGTGGTACGGGCCGAAGGAGGTGGAGCAAGCTGTGGAGAAGGGTGCGGTTGGGAGAGGGGGTGGGGTGTTGCTGATTTCGAATTCGCTGTTCAGAGCGCAGGACGTGGCGGTGAGGAGGAGGTGGGTGGGGCTGGTGGACAAGGTCAAGGATGTGGAAGGTGGAGAGGTGAGGGTGCTGAGCAGTGAGCATGAGAGCGGGAAGAGGTTGGAGGGTCTGGGTGGCGTGGCTGCTATCTTGACGTTCCCTCTGGATGACCTGGATGAAGATGATGCGGATAATGACTTAGCCGATACGGGGATTAATATAGAAACTCATAATAGGGAAGTTTAAAGGTCTAGACTTTTCTTGGTCTGCTCTCATCATACCATCATTCGGTGAGATAATGAGGCCGTGCCCATGTACACCGTATCCTACTATTCCCGCTCCTTGCCCTATCCGTTGAATGCCAGGATGAACCGCCCCTCACCACCTCCCCGCCTCTGGCCTGAAGCCACAAGTGATCCGTCCCCATCCCCTTCTTCACATCTCCGCTACCCGTTCCTACCCACGTGGGCCCACTCTATTCTGAGCACCCACCGTGGCAGCAGAAATGCAGATACCCGAAGAACCAGATCGCCACTCCCTAGTCCCTTTCCCTGCTCTTACTTTTGCCGTGGCTTGCGGCTCGTAACCTGTGACACAGCGCGAGCGGATAAGTGCATGGCGCATGGCGCATTGTATGTGCAGGTGTGGGAGCTAGCAACTGTGGTGCAGGCGGTGAGACTTGATATAAAGGCAGTATTTTGGACGCGGGACGAGGGTGATAAGTTATGGGGGAGGCAGGAAGGAGGAGGGGGGACGGATGGTATTGTGGAGCTGCGACATAGCCCCAATCATTGAGCCCTCGGCATCTCGCCCTTTCCAAAACACCGAAAGACCAAGCAAGGCCCACCCCAACCTAATCCCCCAGTAAGCATATAATGCCCGCTCACTCCTCCCCTTCATCTCGCTCCTCGCCCAGCATTCCTCAATTCCAGTCTTATCACCCACTCCGCATGCTCACTGATCACGAGCTCGTTGACCTTTCATTGCCTGCATCTCGTGACTCCACCTTTTCCCGATCGGCATCTACCTTCCGTTCCAAATAAGCGGACTATGCAAGGCGGGTAGGAGTGGAGCAGAATGGCAGACGATCGCAATTGGCTGATCGACCACACTGGCATCGGCGTCTCGGACATCCACAGGTCAGCCAAATTCTATGAAGCGGTGTTGCGACCGTTGGGGGTTCGGATCGTCATGCGGCTCGGTCGAGACTTTCAACCTTCGGAGGAATTCGCCGAGAATTTAGGCGGCGTAGCGTACGGTGCCGATCATCCTGTTTTCTGGATCGACGTATTCCATCCTCATGGCGTCAAGCAGCATACCGCCTTCCGGGCCATGAGCCGCCAACAGGTTGACGATTTCCACGCGGCGGCCCTCGAGGCCGGGGGGAGGGATAATGGCGCTCCAGGCCTGCGGACGGCAGGCTATCCACCTGGTTACTACGCTGCCTTCATTCTTGATCCGGATGGCAACAATATCGAAGCCGTCTTTCGAGAGCAATAATCGCCAGCGACCGCTTTCATGAGTTCGGCCTGCCTATTCTCACGGCTGGAAGTGATCGGCTCCCGCCACAGGGTGGTCCGTCCCAAAGGTGAGTTTTGGGGTAGGTGCTCACCTTTCGCCGATCGGGGCGTGGAAATCGACTAGGACGGGCAACTCGAGGATGCCGCCGCGTAGCTTTCAGCATCTCATCTCCATACGGATCACCACAAGAACAAATAACCTTTCCTGATCCAAGGCCACGGTCCAAATTGATTGACTGTGCGACGCTGCCCTGACTGATCGTCATCCAGCACCCAGCAGCTCGGCCACGTCCAATACTTTTTCAAATCCAAACCAAGCCAATATCGCAACCCACTCTCCACTACTGTCCCAACTCCGGTGTCGATTCATAGCACCGGCAGCTCGTGCCAGACAAAATAACACACACAATTTCCCTTAGAACCCGAATCCAAAAACCAAAACCCCTACCCCAAACCCGTCATTTCGTATCTCGGGATATCCCCAACTGTACCACCCCATCCCTCAGCTCCAATGCCCGGTCCTAACCCCCCTAAACACCCACCCCCTTCTCGTCTCCATCTGACACCCGGCACAAAGTTGCCCGGAATGCTTGACCCTCACATTCCTCCTCCGATCCGGCTTGCAGCTGCGGCTCCACCGAAACGGGACACCACTCTCATATTGGTCGTAAATGCGCATCAGCTGATGCAGGTTCTTGCGGCACTGGCGGTGCGAGCGGACGCCGCCGCTGTGGCCGCAGGCGAAGCGCGTTTCGGTGTAGGTGCAGGCGCAGTGCATGTCGTCCATGTCCTGGTGGCTTGGAGCGAGTTGAGATGAGGGGTGTCGGCCGGGAGGTTGTGGGGGGAGAGGAGGAAGGTGCGTAGGGTCGAGCACGTAAAGGTAGCAGTAGTCGGGAGTGGGTTAACGGCGGGTTTGAGGAGATGGCCGAATCAACCTCCTCCGGGGAGTGAGTGCGAGGCACTACTTTTTCAACAGATGTGGGTAAGAAGACCCCTTTCTGGGCGGCCTGGACTTTGAAGCAACGAGTGAATGGAGGAAGAATGAAGGACGCTCTCACAGGAGATCGCCCGTTCGTTTTATAGAGGCGAGTGAATCTGATAGTGCATGGCTGAGCCATACTTAGAGTTTTGGCCATGTCAGCGTGAATCTCTCAACAAATGCATGAGAGCACAAGAGGTAGCTGTATCAAGCCCCAAGATCGTCGTGTTGCACGCCGAGAGCCAATCGAAAGGGGAGGCCGTAAGTTGGTGTGGTGAGGGAACCACTCCTATCCGTTGGGTCCGTGATCGGGACCAGAGCCAGCCATACGCAGTCATGGACGGGGCAACGGTACGCAAACCGACCCGCTCGCTCGCTCGCTGTGAGTCAATCATGTGTGTTTGTGTTTCCTGCCAGACTGTGATTCAGAGCACTGTGTCGAACAGCAGATGAGGCAAACCTAAGAGCTTCAAGCGCGGGGGGAACAATCGCAGCAGATGATCAGGCATCTCGTATCTCGAAATTCGAGCCGGAGCGTGATTTGTGGCCGTTTGCTCGGGAATTCACTGAAATTGCCGACAGCTTTTCCTTAAAGTCTGCTCGTTCCAGCGAGAGATATCACGTCTTGGCTGTAAATAGCATCTCCGAGAAATCTGAATGAGGATTCGTCAGATCCGCTCGATCGAATCGGCTCGATGTCGCACTGGATGGCGTTGGATGTACCCGGCGGCTCGCCAATCTTTTGGCATCTGGCGGCCATAAGCTTACGACTCTCAACAAGTAGCCGTTCTCCAAATCATTTTCCTCCACGCTTTCAATGCCCTGCCTCACTTCTGGAAGCATTAACATCATCTTTGAAAGCCCTGTATAGAGTCGCCGACATCGTTCGTCCCTGAGACAGCTTTCATTCGCTCAGGTTGTAGATGGATGGGCTACCGTAATATGTTAGCCCAATATTCAGAAAGTAGCTCAGCAATCAAACAAACTACACTCGTGGCATCATCAACCCGCTTGCCCGCCCGAACCTGGTCCACTCCGCCCCATAGTATCACAGTTGCCTCGCCAAACTCTTGTTGAGAGGGCTGAGTATAGGATGATGGACCCAAGCGAGTTGTAACGTCCGAACGATTGTCCTCAGATTAAAGTTGCGGCATCGTGCCATATGCAGCTACCCGTGTACCTGCAGACACGGGATGAATCACGTACCTGGTAAAGCTTCATGTAAGGTAGGTAAGAACTTAGTAGGGCTTGCGTTGTGCCTCGCTCTTGCTCGAAAATATTCATTCATGGAGTACGAGCGGCTCAACAGTATTCGCAGGCCATCGATTTGCAGAGGTCCCAAACGATGCTGGGTAGAGAGTGTATCTGGGTGATCACATAGCTGATCAACAAGGAAGAAGACGACAGGAATGATTGAACTTTCGATACCATCTTTGTGGGCCCATAAGGATAGAAGACCTATGACTCGCCAAGCGGTCCACTTCACCTGAGCAAGGTCTTTACTAAAGACGCCAGAACGGGCATTTGAACAGTACTGCACAGGAATTAAGAGACTCCAATAGACAGCCCAACCCAAAGGTAAAAACAGAATCAAATGCAAAATCCGCTAGCACTTTACATAGCGAGCATGCCAGCTATGGCCACAAGTAGCGCAATGATCGAACCTTGCAGCACCTTTTCGTTCTTTGATGGTGCCCCATTTCCCTGTGAGCTTGCACCCGAGCCACCATTCCCTTGCGAGAATCCGCCGATACCAGTAGCTGCGGAGCCTGAAGCACTAGATACGCCATTTGATGCAGCGGGGTTGGAGCCACCACCCGAGCCGGATCCAGAACCAGGATTCGTATTGCCACTAGCCCCACGTTGACCGTCGCTACCTGGTCCTGCACCTGTAAGACCTGGAACAGTCGCCACCTCAGTACTGGAGGCTGCGGCAGACGAGGAGGCGGTCTTTGAACCAGACGCAGACGCTGACGCCGACGACACAGGGGAAGGGAAGTCCGCAGACATGTTCGTCCCTGTCCCAAGCAAAGACTTGAGTATGGTAGCCTTGTTGGTAATTTGAACAGTGTCGTTCGTGCCAGCTTCAGCAGTATAGATGTATGATGTAGACCCAGAAGACTTTGCACCTGACGGGGGATCGTAACACTGGACATTGACCTCCTTGATAGCTGCGTAGTAATAACCGTTGTTCTTGATGTCCTGGCCATTCCAATCCACAAGTCCGCCACCCCATTCGATTGTCCCTTTAGCGTTGGACGAGAGCCCTGCTGGCCATAACGAAAGCTGGATGCGAGCAGGTGTCTGAGGGTAGTCATATCGGTTGGCCGTGGAGTTCCATGTCTCGCTCCTCTTTTTCGTGCGCTTGACTTGACCATCGATTGACCAGGTGATCTGGTCAGGAGTCCAGTCAATCTCATAAGTGTGATAGTTCTGGAAAGAGTCGGAAAGGGATATGTTCTGCTCGTTTTGGTCTAGGATATGTTAGTATAAGATAACAAGCTAATATAAGCATGTGGCTGGCACGGCTTACAGTTAGTAATCCCCTGGGCATAATAGTTCGACTGAGCATTCTCGAGCTCGACGCCAACAAATTCGTAATCGATCTCATCCTTGACGTCGGACAGTAATATGAAGGCTGTGACCACACCTGCGCCTCTGCTGCTCTTCAAAGTCGCCGAAATCTTGCCATACCAGACATACGCAGCACTAGCGAGCAATGTGCCAACGGAGTCCGGCGCCATTGTCAGTAGCACCTGGTCGTTGTATGCCACAGGTTGACCGCTGGAAACCCAATTTGTATTGGAAGCGTCGCCGAGATACTTTGTGTTGGGTGTTATGCTATCGAGTGACGTGAACTTGAAATCCTGGCTTTTGCATGTGGGTGCTGGGACGCAAGAGTCGAGCGAGTGGGAAAACAAAGGATCACAGCCTCCCAAGCAGTAAGCCCCAACACCGCATTGGCCATATTCTATGAGCATTCAGTCAGCCCTCTCTGCAGCCGAATCGAGAGAAGATTGAACGCAGAAACGTACGAGAACAACAAGGTACACTGTCAGGACACTGCTTCCCCGATCCACAAGGGATGTTGTCGGCAAGGACTGCGGATGCCGACAGTGCTGCCAGCACCGCACCGGTGAGGAGGCGAACCATTACGTTAGTAAGTCTCAAGCAGCCACGGAGTATATGGCCGGTTATGACCTATCCAAACAACGCCCTTGGCAAGTCGAAAGCACTCAGTTGTCGGAGATTAAATAGAAGCTGAGTAGCGCGTGTAAAATGGGAACAGTTTAATGAATGACCGAGAAGAGGCGCCCTTTGTCCCGGGCGACTCAGCGAAGGTGAACGAATACAAGCTGAACGGGCAATATTAAAGATACTTGGAAAGCAATGGGATATTAGCCTGAACTTGTAGCGCACTGATGAGCGAGTGTGGTTGTCTCTGAAAGTGCAGTAAAGAACGATCGTTGTTCAACATTACCTTAAAGGAATGGAAGGAGAAAAGAGTAGGAAGTACTAAGTACTACCGGGGTCTTTCTCAAGGGGGTCAGATGTTCTAAGTCTTTCCGAACCGGGATTAGCGTGTATATATATATCTCTCTATTAAACGGGATCCGATGCTGCCGAGGCGTTTATGCGACTCGGCCCATATGATATCACCATTTATTTGCCTTATTAAATATTATTCTCTGCCTGGCGACAGTGACTACTAGTGTCTATCTGAGTCACAGCTCATACATCGAATTTTGTGAAAGACCCAAACAACCATGTCTAGCTGATAGGACGTGAATGGGGCTATTACTGTATATGCTTCATCGTCAAAGGCACAAACATCTCTGACTGCCGCTGCAACAATATACTGAAAGCAAGGCGAGCAAGACGGAGCAGGGAGAGACCAACTTAGAAGCGAGAGATTTGACTGTCAAGGGGAGAAGGCTTGAGCTTATATGTTCTCGCTCCGTAGAAGACATCGAACCTACTTGGAGAACCGTGGTTGTTATTACAAACATGTTACTTGGGGTCTTTCGCTGTTTCTGCCGCCTTCAGGACTGGATCTACTGTAGGTAGATCAAGTCTACCATTACTCAAAAGATACATATAACATTAAATCATGTGTGAAATAGTTGCATTCTGTTACTATCCGGTAAAATTATGGTAACATGACGATGCTGGCATTCAACACAGACGAGTGCTGTAATCTCTCAAACTTGCCATCTCCCCTCACTCTTCCTCGGACCTCCAGACGTGCGCAAGTACTTTACCACAGAGTCATATGCCTCCCCTCGATGAGACCCAGAGGCTGCAGCTATCGCTCTGCGTGTATGACACTGGGGAAAGGAAAGAGGAACGACGTCTCTGACCGGAAGGAATCCTTTCTCAATGATCCGGATTACACCTTGGACACCAGCTGCCAATCTGCTCCACGGCTTGCTCAACCTGGATGAAACCACACGGCTTCAGTCTTCTGATCTGCCCAGTTTGTCTGTGAAGGTCCGACACCATCGGCGGTTGCTTCAGTGATCCAGGTTCTCGATTGTTGCGAACAAGAGCACATTGCGGCTCCAACCGCTTAGGCCCTGTGTTTTTAGGCAACCAGAAATCAATCGACATCCATGGCATCAGGATTGCTTTGTTAGGGTTGACGCTGACATTTGAGACCGATTGCAGCCGTAGAGGCGGAACCTCTGGTGCAAAGGCCGCAAAGTTTGGATCAAGTTGTTGCACCCAGCCCTCCGGCGTCTGAGAGTGGAGAGATGCGGGAGACTGCATGTATGAGCTTTGTGATTTCGACGGGGTAGTCTGTGGTGTGAATTCAGGGGCTTCGGCACGAAGAATCGGATCCTCACGTGGCATGTTAACACCAGTTGCTACCTCACGAGTGACTCTGCCTCCTGCACCCCAACGTTTGTCAGGACCCGACAAGACGTCTCGTGTACTCTTTTGTGAAGCAGTGGAAGCGGATCTTAGGTCTTGACGAGGCGACAAGGCTAAGTTTTTCGGTGATGACGTGAGAACGGAGAGTGGTGAGACTTGCTGATTAGCAGCGTTTTTGGGTGAGATTGGTGAATCCATAACTCTAGTGCTAGCATCTGGCTTGGAGTTGTGGGTGGTAACCTTCGGTTCTTGACTCCGCTTCGAGGTCTTGCGTTCTGAACCTTTTGGTTCGGGTGCACCCGAGATTCCTTCAAGATCTAGCAAGGCCTTTTCAGAGAGGGGAATATCTACTTCTTGAGAACGTAGTTCATGTTCCCCCCCGAACGATATCGGTTTGCCTCCATAACGATTGCGTTGTGAGCTCATACCTTTCTTAGTGTTTCTGCAACTTCCAGTTCCTGCTGCGAAAACTCTGTGTGCTGCATTGGCGGCTTGTGATGGATCACTAGAATTCGAGACTCGTCCGTCATCTTGGGAAGAAGTCGGAGTTCCTGGTGCGTTCGAAGAGCCACCTCGGACACGTGTACGACTAGTTCCAGTAGAGGCATCTTTGCTAAGAGGATCGTAGCTCACCCCCTTTGTAAGCTTTCTCTCCTGTCCTCTAGAACTCTCTGTCACTCTGAGAGACTCTGCTGCTGACTTTTGCAGGGAATGTTCAGTCGAGTGCAGATGTCGGACAATTGATCGATCTTGATCCGTCCATCCTAAAGCGGTGTCATCTGCCATCGAAATAGGACTCTTCGGCCCTATTTCCTCAGCTGCTAGAGTTTGCTTATCATAAGTACCTCTCGAGGCTTGTGCTGAAGAAGTTGACGCATGATCTGTCTCTGCCAGTACTATGGCGGCAGGAGCTTCCCAAGAACCCGAGAATCGTTCAGAGGTATTGTTTTCTGTAGGGCTAGGACACTCTTCTTCCAAATCTTCAGGTGCTGAGAAGTAGTTCTCAGAGCTCACTGGAGATCCTAACAGTATATCCAATTCGGGTTTAACATGCTCTGGGGACTGCGGCGCGGAGAAGAATGTAGCATCAGCGGATGAGGTAGTACTTGACGAGGACGATATGACCGGAGAGCGCAAACTGGCAACTGCGGCATAGCTCGGTTTCAGTAGCGTTGGCATTGAATCTGAGGTTGGCGAAAATGAAGAGCGTGGTGAGATGCTTGGCGAGATCTTCGGTGTGGGTGGGACGAGGGCAGTATTCTGGATAGCGACCGGAGCAGCCGGAGGGGATTGAGACTGTCTCTTCAGGGCCTTGGTCTTGCGTCTGGTAGATTTTGTCGCTTTAGATGACCTCGCTGTTTGTAGGACTCTGCGTTTTCTGACCACAACGTGCCACTCGCTCCCAGGATCCTCCTCTCCGGGCGTTCCATCGAGGGCTATACGGGCCAATGGCTGTGAACTCTTTTTCAAGTCTTTATCAGAAACTTCATAGGAAGGATGAATTCTTGCAGTCTCATCTGAAGAACCAATAACCCCCTGAGCTTGCAGGATCTTCCTGTTTGCAGCCCCTCCTGGCTCATATGAGCTACTCGACGTGGATGAGAGCCCGCGTCCTCCACTGGGTAAGCTTTTATTACTTTGAGAGTTCCCCAACCCTTTACTTCGGGACGTCTGAGCAATTATGGATGACATTGTTGAGAGAGCTCTATTATCAGCTGGTGGCGATAATTCTTGATAGACATCTGACGCTGGAGCGACAGAAAACTTTTCAGAAGGCCCCCAGGGAAACCCTAATCTTGGCGGCGACGAGCCAAGAGCAGCAGAACTAAGACGCAGATCCCGATTAGGAAGTCGCTGCTCTGATATCCGAGGGATGGTGCCCTTAGATCCACCAGCTTGGACTCTCGCTGCCCAAGTCATTTTGTTTTGACTCGCATCAGTGGCCGAGGAGCGTGTTTGAACTTCGTCTTTGCCACTATGCTCCTCTAGTCCATTGTCACAAATGGAATGCTGGGGTCCATAGTCGGTTCTCTGTGAGGTTGTCGACATGAGGGCATTATTGTTCCCTATGAGCAACTGCTCCGATGGAGTGGAGCCGTCCGCCCCTGACGGCGACTTTTCACATTGTACGCCAAAGATTCTCGCGGCTCGCTGATACCGTTGGCTTTGCGTTGGAGCCACACTTGATGAGCGAGTGTGCTGATCTTTACCTAGAACACCTAGTCCTGACCCGAGAACAACAGCGTCATGCATCATCGAAGACGAGAGTTCGTTCTTGTGTGGAGCGCTTCGATCAATCTTCAATCTTGTGTTGAGGTTTATGCTAGAGACCACTAGCTCATGATTGAAGTCCCCTTCCTCAGAAATTGGTCCATTAGGGCGAGACGAACGTAATAAGAGTGCGTTCCCAATTGAGTGATCGGAAGCTACATTTTGAGAGCTGTTGGATAGATATAACGAGGGAGGAGACGTCCGAAAACGGCTCACATTGTCATCAGCATCCACACTTTTCTCGATATTGGGCTGGCCGATAGATTGCTCGCATTCATTCGGAGCCAAACTCGATGAATTTATTGTTTTGTGGAAACTTTTTGGAGGAAACAATGAAGGAGCTGAGTGCGAATACTTCTGCTCCCGACCGGAGTGGACCTTCAGAGCCTTCCTTGCTATAGTGCATTCATCAACAACAGTTCTTACATCCGCAGCACTGCAACAATCTAAGAGGATGAAAGTCTGGTGTGAACAGTTCGAAAAGTAGATGTACATGTAGCGACACATCGCGCGGCGCGTGTAAGTTCTCGCAGAAATATTAAGGTAATAATCTTTGCTACCACAGAAATGAGTTCTCTTAGAATAGAACCATCTGACTCATCATGATCCAAATCTTCCTTCTTGTGTTATGTGTGGTCTGCTGTAAGATTTCGTCAGCTGCACTGATGGGTGTTGTGGAGTGCGGATGTGTTTACCGAAGAAATTGTCATCGTGTAAGGTGAAGCCACAAACATTCACTGCGCTGCACTGCCAAGTGCTGTAACTTGAAGTTTTTCAACAACTACACGAACTCTCTGACCGTCCGAAAGCCATCATCACCAACACTTGACAGTGGTCGAGACTCCATTCCCGTATAACTGTGATCTACAGAGAGACCAGGGCGAAGTGGTCGTGGAGGATGAAGCACCGCTGGTGATGGCTCGCGAGGTAGGCTGGCAAGCTCTATGGCAGTCGGCGATGGTGGTGTCTGCCGAAATCGCTGGTTTCCACTCCTAATCCCTCCCCTTCCTGAGTTCCAGAACGACCAAGCCAGAAAAATGACCACCGGAATGAGCGCGCACCAAACACTCATGATGACAATGAGTGGTATACGCCGATCAGGTTGGCCTCCTTTGTCCGGAAAGTAGCAGATGAGTGTAACCACAAACACGGCCACATAACTTGCGATGCAAAGCGGCATTGTGAGGTATTTCAAGACCCAGGCAGAGGTGCAGGTGGATATGAGGGCAGTGAACATGAGCACCAAAGGGATCAAATCCAAGGAGTCAAAGATACCCAGAGCTGGGGTGGCCGCGCAGAAGAGTCCAACAAGGAGACACAATAAATAGACCCAGAAAGCTGGATGGCAACTTCCTCTGGTGTATTCGGGGTAAAGTACTGTGTGGATCTTGATGAGAACGGAGTGACATCGTCTCGACCGTACACCAGTTACTTCAGTATTTTCACGACCAACGGCTTGCACACGAGCAGATGGTGGATTAGCCGTGCTTGTTGTGCTCTCAATTGAGTTCATGTCGTCAAAGGGGTTCTCCAACGCGATACGTCGTGCTGCAGGATGCGCCATTTCTCTGATGGTAACGTTGACTTGTAAGAGGTAGCTCAAAGATGTACAAACGTCCAGTTCAAGTCTTGCTGAGCTGTTGCTGTCAGTGTACTAGGTAGAATAAGTCCTGATATCGCGAAGTGTTGAGGACTTCTGAACGCGAACCCAAGGAGTACGCGCGAAGAACTAGCGCGGATTTGCCATAACGCGATTAGCCTCTTGGGCACGGAGAAAGGTTCTGACGATATTCATCTGTTGAGATTGTTATACGATCTGGATTGGCCAGATTATCTCCCCGGTAGAGTCCAGAATCATATGAGCACCCCAAGTGAGAGAATATTGCACCCATGAAGGCAATGTGACGACTCTTCGCACAGAATGGGGTAAGAGTCAAGAAGGTAAGGTAGTTACTCATTAAAATCTGCGTCTCTTCTGTATTGGAGCTTTGGCTTTCTCTTCGAGAACTTTTCTAAGCTCTGCCCGTTTCCTGTCTGCCCTTTCCTGTGACTCTCCTGGTGACGGAGTCATGTGGGTACGTGGAGCTGATGGGATGCCGGAAGGTAATTCAGGGAGGTTTGGCGTTCTCGAAGCGTAGCTGCTTCTATCCTGATTCTCGTGGACCTCCTCATCCAGCATCATTGCTGGTATAGCGGTAACGTTCGAATTCTCCGTCTTACCCATTTTCTCAGTAGATCTACCTGGGGATACCCGGGACGTTGCTGACTTTGTGGACATGTCTGATACATCTCCTTCTATATTCTTCCTTTTACCGCCGATAACACCGAACCGATGCAGCTTCACTGATCTTGCACTTGAAGGCGAGAGATATCGTGGTGCTTGCTCAGCCTGATTTTCAGATCCGAGGACGTGATCATCGGCGCTTGAACTTGAACGTTGCACAACATTTCCACTGACTTCTGAGGTATCTGCTTGCTGCGCATCTAGCACGTTGACTTGCACTCTGCCTCCTACAAGGCCAAGTTTCTTAGATTTCGATTCGGGAGCCGCAGAGTCTCGCTGTTCGCTTTCGCGCCTGGAGTTCCGATCCAGTGCCTCTGGAGTTTGCAACAACACTGTTTTCTTACGAGATGGTGGGGTAGCTTGTCTCTACAATCGTGAGTAGGCATGTCTGGTGGCAAGGGTGCTGCTAACATACCTCAAATTCATCGTCAATATCGAGCTCCATTGCCTCTCCCTCCACCTTCCCACGCTCGTAACCCTGGAAGGCTGTCAACGCACGGTCTTGACGGTTTTGATCAGAAAATCCGGCGCATCTCTTCCGTGGAAGAGTATTCCACCAAACTTTCAAAGGGTGCTCGTTGGTCACCTGCTTGGAACACGGCAGCTCATTTGGAAAGAGGGATAATATAACTTCGGTCTCGTCGCCACATGGTTTTTCTGCTTCAGACGTCGCATTTCTCCAAGAGCCCTCGTCGAATGCTGCTAGGCCCGGGACCAGCGCCGCTGCCATCTCCCTTCCAAGCCCTCGTCTCCCTACCTTTGCCGCAACTGCTCCCGGGAACACCATCGTCATATCTGTACCCGACGACTCAAGTTTATCCGTTAACTTCATGATGACATTGTCTTTTTCTTTGATATGAACGAGTAATGAGGCTACTTGCTGTCTCAAAACTTTCTGATATGCCAGGAGTGGGATCAACAGTTCGGCCCTCAGAGCCTCCGAATCTAGGGGTATGAGATAGACTGGCCATTGAAAGGGACGAAATGGGGAAGGTAAGCGGGCAGAGACGTTCAATCTAAGGTGCTTTCCATCATCTCCCGATAGCAAGCTGAGCTTGGTTTCATCACGACCCCTTATACCGTCACCGATTCTGGCCAGGAGAACTCTGAGCTGATCAGGATTGTCCTTGGGCTCTATGCTAGTTTCCTCATCTAGTGATCGCTGGACAACCTGTGCATTGCTCAAAGACTCGGACCATATGCGAGATAGGTCTGTCAGGTGGATGGTATACCCGGCGGCATTAGTGTCATATTTGACTAGAAGAAGCGGTGTAGAAGACGATAGAGCAGTACGAGGGAGTATATCCCAAGCTGCAGACATCTTTGGTTTGATCGTGTATGACTGACGGCAACTGAACTTACCTTGAGATATTTGTATTTACCTTAAGGTACGAAGTACTGTGTACCTATGGCCAATCGGCAACTTCCGGAGATTTGCTACTTCCACAACTGCAACTATTGTACTCGTCGCTGCTAATCATTTGCTTTCACGTAAAGATGATGGACCCCTCAAACGGGACTGTATCAGATCTTGATCACAAAAGACAGAGGTCTCAATCACCACCACCATGGCGACGTCGTCACAAACTCGCACGGAGAGATGGCGCCAGCAAGGTCTCGGAACCATTAGACGAAGCTAGGAACGACGAAGATGAGCTAGGGGATCGTAAAAAGCAAGAAGCCTTTGTGAGAGAGCAGACACGCAGGAACCAACTACAAGAAGCAGAGCAGATGCAGCAATGGGTCTCGCAAGAAGACCAGTTTGTGCTAAAGCAGGCGAAAAAGAAGGCCGAAATAAGGGTCAAAGAAGGAAGAGCAAAGCCAATCGATTGGCTTACTGTGACGCTTCGTGTTATCGACCCCACAAGAGATATATTGGACGAGGACGCCTCAGACGGAGAAGTGGATGTTGTTGATCCGGACGGAGTATTTGAGGGTCTTAGTGAAACGCAACTATTGGAGTTGGAAAGAGATATTGGGACATATGTCACCCTCGAGACTAATCCAAGCAATCAGGACTTCTGGAATGTAAGTTATTCAAGTACTCACGTCGGCTCAGCCGCTAAACAGCACAGACTATGAAAACCATCTGCAGAGACCGCCGTCAAAGATCTAGAATTGCAGCGCCTGAGAACCGCGTTGTGACCTCTGTCCTTTCAGATGTCGATCGTCTACTAGGTCCTAAATCATATGACGAGCTTGAAAAACTCGAGAAGCAAATCAAAAGCAAGCTAGACTCGAATGAGCCAATCGATGTTGACTACTGGGAACAGCTACTTCGAAGTTTGACGGTATGGAAAGCAAGAGCCAAATTGAAGAGTGTCTATCAGTCAGTTATTGACAGTCGGCTACGCGGGTTACGAAATGAAGAGGACGAGGAAGCCCAATTGATCCGAGAAAAACTAGCTCTCATACTCGACGTTCCCAACCCCGTTTCCAAAGGAAGAACAGAAGACGCGCCTGCTAGGGATCAAACCAAAAACGACCTCCAGCCAAGTGACATGAAGTGGTCTTCAGGCTTGGATCCAGAACCATTGCTTAAACTCCGTACGGAGGACAAAGGTGTTGGCTCGATTGATGAGAAAGCTTTTCTAGATAAAGTGGTATGTACCCGGCGTGTACGGATCTGTTGCGTACTGAAACGTTTTGTTAGACTGCTGAGCGGAGGAAAATTGTTAAGATGGGCTATGTACCGATGCGGCAACGAATTGCAGACAAGTCACTATCTGCCTTAGGACTCAAGGGTCTCGAGCTTACTGCACCTGCTGCCTCGCGCTTCGCAGCCGTACCTAACGAAGACTTTTCGCAAGCCACCACAGCCCTTTACGAGCGTGAGGTCGCTCGTGGCGTGAGCGAGAATGAAGAAATATTCGCCGGCGAGGAGGAGATACCAACATCCTCAAAGCCAATTTGGGCAAGTAAACTTCGACCACGCAAGCCACGATACTTTAATCGTGTTCAGATGGGCTACGAGTGGAACAAGTACAATCAGACACATTACGATCATGACAACCCACCTCCAAAGGTGGTGCAGGGCTATAAATTCAACATATTCTATCCTGACTTGATCGACAAGACAAAAGGCCCCACATATCGAATCGAACGAGAGAACGGACGAAAGCGAGGGCAATCATTCACACCAGCTGGAGAGGAGGACACCTGCCTCATACGTTTCTTAAGTGGACCACCATACGAAGACCTGGCTTTTCGAATTGTCGACAAGGAGTGGGATTATAGTGCCAAGAGGGAGCGCGGCTTCCGAAGTAGTTTTGATAAGGTTCGTCAATCCATAATACTGCTATCAATATTGTTCTTCGCTTTGGATCGCATAACGGGCGCGAAGACGGGAAGTATCCGAAACTCACATGCTAATAATCTCCGATTCAGGGTATCCTGCAGCTGCATTTTCAATTCAAGAAGGTACTTCATACATAAAGGTTTTGACCGAAGAGCACAAATTGACTCGCTGTCCTCTAGATCTACTATCGAAAGTGACGGACGATTTTTATCTTGCACAGGGATCTCGGTTGACATCTCCGCTAAGCACGCAGCCCTAAGCACGCAGCCCTGGTGCAACCAAGGGGGTGAGTAGTTCGGCCTGCTGTCAACAGTCCAGCGCAATCTACATCATCCGACAGATCACTGATCAAGAGGCTCTGGGGCCAACACATCTCCAGCCTGCAGATTGGGTTTCGGTACCGAGACAGCACTGTCAAGACCACGCACTTTTAATTGGTGTGGACTCGCCACATATTAAAATATATACGTACCAGGGCTCACATGTTATAGATCTGTCCAATTCAATAACAACAATATCGTTTCTTGGCGTGCTCTAGCTATTCCTGCATTACTTAAGTGCGTCTGCGCAACATTCATGCAGGTTGGAGCAGGATACAACGATCACCACACATCCAGCAGACATCTCAAGCATGTACCAGTGGAAATAATATTCCGAGCTTCGCTGCTAGACCATCATGGTACCTACAGCCTTGCATTTACGTGTTACAGAGCTTCTTTGTTGCCCTGCGATGCTTTATTTTCTGCAGCGTTACTCACCTCATACAGACGCTCGGAAGCGTGCGTGCATCACAAGTGGAATTACTAAGCCATTTCGGGACAGCGGCCAAAATGGCAGGATCGTTTATCTTACAATTCATGCTGGCAACTCCATGGCTGAGTGTTCTGAACAACGATGCTGCAACGGCATAACTTTGAACTTAGACGACAGTGGCGTTGGCAATGTGGACCTTCTCTTGTGTACTTCTAGAAGCCTTCCTAAAGGGCTGCTAACATCGTTGGGCTAGCATGCATTTCGAAGACTGGCCAATAGACGGGGCGGTAAGCTGCAGCTAACCGTCTTGCTTACCGCAACGTGAGCGTCCACGGGTAAATTTGACGGGGCGTTCAGCGACAGGGTAGCGTCTGTGACTTCGGCAGTAGCTAATGTGACACCGCCTAGGATGGTGCCGAGCGGGAAGTATTGGATAGGCTTGTTGACAGCAGATTCTCGTGCAACCACAGCAGCCTTCACGACGCAAGTTTGGCTACTACGCAGCCTAAAGAGCCCGAAAATAATCAACATGAATTTTCTATGCACCAGTTTCTTTTACTGTTTGCTGCTGCAAGGCATTCTGCTGCGAGAGGACCCTCCTGCAGAAAGACCTGGTGCTCATGGGTTGAGCTGGCGCAGCGCATGACTGATGGCATTAGGGGTGGACCATCTGGTCCTCTCCTTCCGGGCGTCTGCGCTGCCACTATTTTACGTATGTCTCACAGATCAACTCCTTCCAGAATACTCATCGATCGCCAGCTTCCCGTCAGCATAGTTTCCGGTGGAGGTAAACACTTCGTTGGCGCAGACACTCCCGACTTACACAAGAGCCGGTCCGTTCTCCCTTTCTTAGAAGTGGAAAAGTACGGTCATGACATTGCACGGATCACCTCCATACCCTCCTCGCCAGGATTTACCGATGAATTGTGATCTTTTCGTCACTACCACAAGGCTTTGTCCTTCACCTTCAGTGGCGTCATCTAGTGAGCCTTCCTTAAGCTCAATGCCTTCCTTCAAACCAACTCCAACCTCTCTTCCGCACACTGACTGCTCGCCACAAGCATTATATGAAGAACAAGACGATCTACAGTGGCACAAAGTTCAGGAGTGCGCCCCTTATCATCAGGAAGATCTGAATTATCAGACATGTTCAGACTCCAAGACGAGCTGGTGCCAAGGTCCCGTACGCTTCTCAACAACCGCAAAGACGACGAATGGTTTACCATGGGATTATGGGTTTCCGCATGAGTCGTCCCTCCGATACTCGTCATCAGCTTGTCCACGTAGCTATCCTCATGATCTTTCCCTGGACATCAACGGCTACTTCGCGTCAGATACTGATGCTTACCCTCCTTCCGCATACCATCTGGACTCTCAGTCCCATGCTGCGTTCACGGCATGCCATCAGGGTAGGTTAGAAGATTACCCTTGCGCAGACACCATTCAAGACGCCCCAAGAACGCGACTAGAGAACGAGCAATATCAGATAAAATCACCCGCACCTTCTCAGGCATTGATCTGTACAGGCAAGGTGGAGACGTGCGCTGCGATCAGTCCAGCTTCGGTTGAGGGAATTGAGATGGTCGACTGTGCAACGATGAACGGCGATGAGACGGATGGGGATGCCAGTATCAGTTCAGAGCCCTATGCCCAGCTTATCTATAAGGCCTTGATGAACGCTCCGGAGCATAAGATGGTCTTGAAAGAGATCTATGAGTGGTTCGAGAAGAACACGGACAAGGCAAAGAACAACTCATCCAAGGGTTGGCAGAACAGCATCCGTCATAATTTATCAATGAATGGGGTGAGCTAGGGCCCAGCCATGAATCGAAGTAGCACTAACAAATAAGCCAGGCCTTCAAGAAGGTGGATCAGCTCCCGCCATCAGACGAAGCGAAGAAAGGTTTTATCTGGGTACTTGAGCCTTCAGCCGTGAACGAAGGGGTCAAATCGACTACCAGGTATCGGAAAAGTCCACCGAACAAGAAGATTGGCAAATCCGAAAACCCGGCGCCTCAACGACAAAGATCCGGAGCGAAGGGTGGGAAGGCTGCACGAAAAGCAGCAAAGCTTCGGCGCTCGGCGAGGTTGGAAGAGCCTGAGCAATACCGCCTTGTGGCCGGAAATCTTAGCAACCTTAGGCCGGTGACCCGCTCAGTCGCAACGTCCCAAAGGATTCCCTCGACCGACGCCGATATGTATCAGACTGGAAACGCAACCTACCAGCTGCATGTACCCGTTACAGTTCGACAACCATTGGCAGGGCCTTCGGACTCTCTCAGCTTTGGTGATATAACAGGCTGCGCCAGCGGATATCCTCACGAGCCACTTTTCTATGACGATTCCGAAAGAGGGGATGCCTCTGCCTGCTCGGAGTATCCGCTCAGTCATTGTAAGGATGAATTCTGGGACCTCAGCCTATTGACCGATTGAGTGGCCGATATCCGCCACCCATCCGTTCGAAGTAACTGATTTTGGCTCGCGATCATCGGTCCAGCGTGCCAGCAAGACTTGCATGGCAACACCAAGCCAATCCGTCGCGTTCAACGACTCCCTGTCGACCTGACCTACCGCTTCTTCCTGGTTTCAGCATACGATAGCATTGCCTCGAGCGTACTCTTGATCTCACATGTACGAATATGTTCAGTATGCAGAGAATGTTCCACTGCTTGCTACTCTGTTTCATATGTGTACATGGGTGGAATGGGTTTCTCATGCCCGGATCGGTAATTACCATGATCAATTAGACGTGTTTTTTGACGCAATCGATTCGAAGCGCTTCAATGGGTTCAGTTGTCAGGCATGGATGTTGGGTGTATTGCAGCATGAGCTACAGAGCATGGGAGGCGGTGAAAGTGTTGTCACTATTACCTCTTATCTGTGCATTGCATCTCTTGGCTTTGGGTCGATAGGAGCGAGCATAGGTAGTTATGTCTCTACATGACGAACGATAGTTTTTCACCAAAGCCCTACCTAAACTCTTTTACCTGACTCTTGAGCATGATAGATTTATCGACGTTAAGCTTGTCTAAGTCTCAAATGAAAACCGAGAAGACAACCCCATCCCTTAGCCGAGCTGGAACCACTCATGGCACCTCGATGGCGTTTTCCCACGTGTTGTCTCATCATGTAAGTTACACGGATTTTAATGTAGGACGACGGTACTCATGAACCGCAGCCTCGTCGCACCCACAAAACTCCGCCGTACCTTACCCTTTTGTCCTGATAGCAGACGAGACGAGACGAGACGAGACGTGGGACAACCTTGGACTGCACGGATCCACATTACACGACGTTGCAGCCGGGACGGGGTCGGCCCGCAGTGACATTAGTCCAGAACCCAACTTGAATATCACGGTACCAAAATCTGCACCTGCACTTCCCAAATATCCGACCGGTCACAAAAAGAGCCGATAGCATTGACTGGCAGTACGAAGAGCAGTACGAAGAGCAGTACGATGTGAGGGTGCCTTCCACGGGGGGCGCATGCTTGCCGTGATCAGAGGTTAGAAGCCGGCCCGATACCGGTGACAACACCAGCCTGGATACCTGTCAGGACCAATCTGGGCCGCGGCTTGCTTTATCAAAGTACATCGACTGTGAAGGACAGCCCACATTAATCTGTCAGATCAAAGAGATGTGACGGTTCCAGCGGGACCAGTAAGCCATGCTAGACGGCATGTGCTAACGTAGGGGTGCATCAGACAGGCGAGGACGATCGGTCCTCCTTGGACACCCTGCTGGCGTGTCCGTACTTGCAGACGCTGTACACTTTCGGGACCGCAAGACGATAGAAAGTTGTAGTCTACTCGGATTAACAGCGAATGAATTGGACTTCCCGTCGTACTTTCGGCACCACCAAGTCTCTCGGCTATCCTCGAGCAACTTCTAAATCTCATCAAAACCTGGTATAAGAAGCTTTCTCGGACTGGACGCCTTCCCGTCTCAAGTCTTCATTGGATACCCAGTCACTGGCGCAAACGACTTACTATACCCTCGATCTAGCACAGGACAGGATTGGCTACTGCGCTCCACCTTGACGGCTCAATCTGGTGCGAGTCGCTATTGAACGATGATCGACAGCGGTCACAGTTTCCATCTAATCCTCGGCATCCCGGAGCGAGTCCAAATTGAGAACACCGACAACGAATAAAGAAATCCGGCCCGATTGGGTGTCCACAAACGCAAGTCGAAGATGTGATGTGAAGATCACTGGCAAGTCTCTAGCTCTGCGCAGCCCTTCAAGCCATATCAAATTGAAAAGGAGAGCGATGATCACAGCACGCATTACTCTGGCTTTTCTCATGCATCCTGACCGTCTAAACCCCGGCCAGTGCGGGTGTGGCGCTGCATTTACCGAAGCCCTCATCCCTTCGCGTCAGTGTCAAGTGGCTGCCCACATGGATATTAAGTACGGACTCGTAGGCAGGCCTCTGCCTCAAGTACAAATACGTACGAGTCCCCTGTCACCTTTATTATAACCCTTGTAGGACGGCAGCGGGAGCAGGTGCTTAGGGATCAGTATTCCGAGTCATATGCGTGCGCACAAGCTGGCAAGGGTCGTCTTTCGGCCTACTGGGACTGTCCACTTTTGTCACGGAAACGTAGGTCGGAATTGGGAACAGCCCCCTACTGATTATTATTATTTTTGCCCCGGACACAACGAAACAACCTCGCTTACGAGAAATGGGGACAGGTTGCTGCAGCAAGGGTCGCACACAACCTGCCTGCCTGCTTGCCTGTCTGGCCTGTCTGGCCTGTCTGGCCTGTCTGCCCGCCTGTGACCTCACAACGCTTGCAGTACCAGAACGAACAACGATCGAGGGTGAGCCATGACACGAGGAGACCGATCTGCAGGAGGCTGATCCGACCTCATAACACTCTCCCATCAGATCGATTTTCAGATCTTTCGGGGCTATCACATGTTAATCATGTGCCTGGCACGGTCGTGCAGAGTCCAACAACAACTCAATTTGGAGGGCAACACACATGAGAACTTTGATGTAAATGAGGGCTTCGCGCATGGCACTAACGTCGGCTACCAGCGTCCGAGTTTCTTCAGCGCCAGCCTCCTACCCTGCCGACGGGACCTTTGACGTGAGCTACGCTGTTTTGCGACGAGTCTCAAAAACAGAACAGAAACCATCCTACTTTCATCTTTCAAGAAATTGACTGGCGGCACGCTGTAGTGCAAAGGTCCATACGAAACATACGTTTATTGATCGGCTCTTTTGTGCGCGCCCATAGCTGCTTAGCATATTGCAATTCTTCGATAGCGTCTGGTTGGAAGTCACTCTGTGGGCCCTAATAACAACAAGTATCCTTCAACTGGGCCATCTTCGACATATGCCTTTTGATACGCCATCATTGTGGAATATACCAGGTCAAAGAGAAGAATACAGACTGCAGATTTGGTCTTACGCATCTCTGATGTTACACGGAGAATCTCAGGCGAGATGAATTGAGAATGGAAGGCTCATGCTACCATACGTACTTCAATCTAATTTACTGTTGAGGAGCCCTGCAGATGCGTGCTATTGGCTACTATCCACAGCCTCAAATGCAAGACTTTCGGGCCTCTCCTCTGAGCTTCAATCGCACAACCACCGAGCTGATCTTCTATCCCAGGTGGTTCATCAGTGTCGGCCTTTGCCCGGCTGTTAGCGCTAACCCGACAGAACTTTCTCCGATGGAGGGTACCACGGCATACACGACACCACACTGTCAGACACCAGCACAACCACATAGCCATCGTTGAGCGCCCCCCTAAGCACAAGTGCGTGTGGCCAGGCTGTGGCAGACGACTCGGCAAATTAGAGTTGCAACAAAGCTCGTCGTACCTTCTCCACAGTACAATGGCACGGCCGCCAACGGTAGAGCCGAGTACTGGTACTGGGTCCTTCCATCGACTCTCTGAGCAGTGTAGAAATACTTCTCGGCTAAGGATCGAAGTTCGCAGGTCAGGCCCTACTTCGGCAGTATTCAGCTACAAGAAGACCCTTCTCCTTGGTCCTTGCGTAGCAATGACCGTTTTAATATTCTCCCCGCTATTAAAGCTGTGTCGAGATATCTGTCTCCCAGCTGGCATGCGTTACGAGTAAGCCTTTGCTTGTTTGATCGCCCTGTCTGCTCGGAGCGGTGCTGAGTCGAATATTCATGAGAAGTTATACGGTCGTTGAAGTTAGTTGGATACCTACATGTAGAGACATCTCTGTTATGGAGCTATTCCGTAGTCTGCCAGCAGTGGAATATGCCGTGAACGCAGCGAGTGGGGTCGTCCTGCTCGGCCAGTCGCTGATATAAAGATAGAGCAGCCTTTGGCTGGATTGATGTGCTCTGCAGCCCACCAAGGTCTGGGGGCGATGGATTCGGTAAAGATTATCTACAAGGGAGACTTCGGTGTTTCTAAGGAGGATTGGTTACACATTTGAACCTTACGCATGTCAGACTCCAAATGCCATGTGCGTGGTGACACAACACCCTGGCCACTCTCCCTGCCGAGGAGCTGAATATGCAGGCGAGAATAAGCATGTGGCAGACTTCATACGCTCGATATCAATGTCGGATGAATTAGGTACGTGTGGCCTTAGTGAAGAGCATTGGAGCATGAGGATTTTCCAGTACATAAGGTACGATGGAGCATCTTCTGATGTTCAATCCACGTCCATTTCCCCTCACTTGACCGTGTCCTTCGCTGATACGCCGGTAGAGTTTACTGCTACTGGGAAAGGTGCGTCATCAAAGTTTTCGTCTTAGTTCCAACAGAGCTGTGATCAGAATGTCAAATCTTCCAGACATTTCGAGTCTGACACGTCGGGACCGCCATGATCACCAACTGATCATCCCAGGAGTTTCAAGAACTTGCCGCGGGACAGCGGCGGGGCCAAACGCCAGGCCGTTCCGTATCGCTGATGTAAACTTTGAGAAGACTTTGCCTTTTGCCTGTAAAACACGCCGCCCGAGATCTGTCCTGTCACGGTCAGCATGCTCGTTGAGATGGAAATGGTATTTCAGGCATCCTCAACGGGCTTAGTGCTTAGCCACGTTACACTCCTACATGGTACATAAGGTAATGTAGTGTAGGGTAACCCGGTCGAGGAGAGAGAGAGGGAGAGGGACTCGGTCCCTTCTATATCAAGGTTCCAGGCCTTACTCGTAGAGTAATAGCTCCCACCCGTGGAGATACACAAGCTATTTGTGGAACGCCTGTGCTCGTGCTCGGTCAGTTAACGTTACGATTCGTACATGAAACTCGGTTGGGTAACAGAAGCGCCAGACGCCCAGTGCCGAGCTGTGATTAGTCGTTGCCTGGAAACAATTCTCCGAACTTTGCTTCGCTCGCGGATTCGCCCAGATTAACACGAAACCATGGTCGCAGATCCCACGGAGGGCCAGGATTGAGTCTTATTGGGGAATATGTCACCATGCCGCCGAGCTGCAGCCTCTAATGCAGATGGAGATCATTGATTGAGGTATCGATGATTGCAGGACTGTGACCTCGCGAGCTTAAAGTCGATACGGTATAATGTACGACGTAAACATTGCATTATTATTGTACGGTCAGTACGAAGTACACACCAGGTGTTTGTACTGTATCTATTTCTTGACGAAGGTTTGAAGGGTACCCTAAGGGCCGCTACCTATTCTGGGCTTGCTACCAGACTAACGTCTCTAGATTCCCTTAGTTTTGATCACTCACAGTACCTTACGTACTTCAGGGATTCATCCAAGTCTACTGAAGCTCGACTCTTCTTCTTCTTTGATTTCTCTTATACTGCTGTGATTATTATGGGCGTACAAAATAGCCAAGGAGCGGATTCTAGCAAGATTACTAAGCTGTCTCGACAAGGCATTGGCCCTACTCGTGGGATTCCAAAGTTCCCGGGGTGAGAGAGCAGCTCTCAGGCGCTAACTTGCATATCCGGGAGGAATGGCCCCATACACTACTCGACTGCCGTGGCACGGTCACTCACAGGAGAGAGGCTGTTCGGTAGCCTGAAACGTTTGGGCTCTATGTTGGCTTGCTGGCTGCTGTTATTTCTGTTTACCGTCATCGAGTGCTACCATCTCTTTTCATGTGGCCGGAATCCGCAGCATCTGGCGCAGTTGTCATGACCCCCGAGTTCTCTCCACCGCCTCGTTCATGCAAATCTCCAGGCTGATACCTATTAAACTGCTTTGCGTCTCCACAATTTTTCCATGGCACACGTGGGGGACTCCTGTAAGTCTCCGACAGCCTTACCTGACCCGCTCGGCCTGTTCCCGGTGGGACGACTCTCGTGCGGCCACCGCTCGCTCGATCACAACTTCAGAACGTATCATCGGCGGTAGCGTTTTCTACCAGTAAACCGGCGGGATTTCATGCCTACTGAGCTCTTTGCTTGCATGGCCGACGTGCTGTATCCGAGCCAGATAACGGGCATGCCCCCTTACTCTGAACCGGAGTGGCCGCCTTCTAGTACCGTAAGTCTCCAGGCATCAGTGGCCGTCATCACACCGTTTGAAGAGCCCTCCTATAACCCGAAAACAGTCCTTCCTCGACAACGTCGACTACAGCAGCCCGTTCGTGGCCCCTCAAGCGACGCAAGTCATCCCGTCTCCCGTACCGGACTACTCGTCGGGTCCGTCGAAGACGCGAAGCAGTCCCAGCACGTTCGGCCACAACGTGGAAGACGTCTTCTTCGCCGCGAACCCGCTCGGCATCAAGCAGGAAACCACCGACGACACGACCCTGACCTCGTCGCCGCGCTTCACCCCGAGGCCGGCGAGTCCGTATTTCGGCAGCTTTGGCGTCTCGCAGATCCGTTCCCGGACGAGCAGCAAGCCAGACCCGGTGCCCTCGACCCGGGAATCGTCTCTCAACACGCAGGCGGCCCGTTCCCGGAAACGTTCCCGAGACGACGACGACGTCGCCGACTCCCTCCCCAAGCGCAGGAAAAGAGCACCGTCCAACACGGCCCAGACCGAGCTCAGCGAGGAAGAATCCCTCCTGCTGAGGCTGAAAGACGAGGAGAACCTGCCGTGGAAGGACATCGCGCTGCGCTTCCAGACGGATCGCGGGAAAGTTTACCAGGTCCCCGCTCTACAGATGCGTCTCAAGCGACTACGAGAACGAATGAGGGTATGGACGGAAAAAGACGTAAGTGATCGCGAACCCCCCCCCCCCCCCCAACGCACACAAACCGTTTCTCACCCGGGGGCCCCACAGGTCGAAGCCCTCGAACAAGCCTACCACTACTGGGAGCAATCCCGCTTCGACATCATCTCCACCAAGGTCCTTCCCCTCTTCCCCCCTCCCCTCAAACCCCAACCTCCCCATGACAAAATCCGCTGACGACGCAAGCAGATGCTCGACTTCGGCGCCGCCGAGCGCTGGCCCGCCAAATACTGCGCCCGCAAGTGGGAGGACCTGCACCCGGACTGCTTCGCCCACATCCCGCGCGCCCAGCCGCCGCCGCGCGTGGACGAGTCCGTCGGCGGCAGTCCGAGCGAGCTGCTCGGGGCGGAGAGTCCGCGGTTTGAGGCGCTGCGGCCTTATACGCCGTAGTTCGATCCGGAGCTGGTCTGGGGGCCTTGGTGGGCGCGGGTTGCGGGGAAGGATGGATGGAAGGTCTTGTATAGGGGAGCCGGTCCACTCAGAAAAGTGATATGATTTGATCGACGACGACAAGGATTTTATGCGCGGTGGTTCTGTGGCTTTTGTTTGGAAGTCGGCCGTTTACGGCGGCATCGACTGCGCTTTGTTTCGCGGGTTCCTTTCATTTGTTTCACGAAAGTCGTAATGACCTGCTGCATCGTTGGCGTTTCTTGCATGGTCGTTGGATCCGCGGATGAGGAGTAATACTTTGCACGAGTCGTTTGATGTTGAAAGTCGTGCAAATGGATAGAAGACACGTCTGTAGAAGGGTTCGGACGTCCAACCAAACAGGCACTTCAATATGATCTGATTGATGCAATGCTATCATAAAACCCACCTGATTCATTCGTCGCTCCGATGAAAGCGAGACCGCTCGATTTGGGTATCGAGTTGCTAGCGAGACAGCTACATACCAAACGCCATATGACAGAGACAGAATTCAGTACCGTAAAGAGCCCGCACGCCAGAAAATGCATTATCACAACCCACAAGCGCCGCAATGCCTGTGCTCCAAGTCCCGCTTAAAATCACCATGATAATGATCGAACCCATCTACCTTCTTCCGTTCACCAAGCGGCTTCCCCATCCAGCTGCTCCTCTCGCCGTCCTCAGTGACCGTGTCGAAGGCGGGACCGTTCCGCTTGAGCTCCTCCGTGATGGTCTTGAGGTCGAGATCGAGGTAAGCGCGGATGAAGTTGCCGATGTCGGTGTTTTCGTGGTTGCCGACGAGGGCCTTGGCCTTGGTGGGGCAGGAGGTGTAGATGTTCACGTCCACGGCTGCGGGAGAAACGTTAGGGAGAAGATGACGAACATGTTGCTGGGGGTTTTCGGTGGGTGGGTAACTTACCGGAATGTCCGTGGGTGCTCCAACCGACCTGAGCTCTCCTGCTGATGATGTCGGCGAAAATATAAGACGCTGGCCATGGGTCGGGGTGATGGAGGATGGAGTTGATTTCATCATCGGTTGCGTCGTAGACGCCGAGACCTTGTTGCAGAAGACGCTCGTTGACATAGGTCTTGAGATCCTCGGTGCTTTCAGAGCTGTGGGCGGCCATATGATCGCGTAGTTGATAGGCAAGGTTTTCGGAGGAATGGGAGGCGTTGGCAAGGACACCGGGGTACCAAAGGTACTCGGGATACGTTTCATGGAGCTCTATATATCGCGTCAGCAGGGTTGCCTCCACGGAGGCATTGTGTATCAAGAAAACTTACGTCTTGCTGTAGCTAGTCCTCCCGTCTCATGGTCGCTCGTCCCAACCAGGACACCGTCCGTACCGTCCGTTTCTAAGAAATCTAGCACGCTGGCAAACGCCTTGTCATACGCTAGAACCTCATGCACCTGCGCGACAGGGTCATTGCCGTGTCCGGCATGATCGATTCTGCTTCCTTCTATCATCAAGAAGAATCCCTTATCGCTGTCCTTCGTCGCCTCACTCAAGGCCTTCAAAGCCGTTTGCGCCATCTCGTCGAGCGATGGATAGGTGCTTCCCATATTCCTCCGATCCACCTCATATGGAATATCGGCATCAGCAAAGAGACCTAGCAATGGCAGCTGAACAGAGCCTCCAAGCTTGAGCCCATCAAATCCCTCCCGATCTCCGACGTAACTAAAGTTCTTCTTGCCGGCCATGTCCAGAACGTCTTTCCCATCACTTCTGCACGATCCGTGCGCCGTATTCGGGAGAAAGTGACAACGACCGCCTCCAAGCATCAGATCGACCACGCTGCCGAGCGGATGGTACCCGACCTCCTGCTCCGCGATCAAATCTTCCTCCGACCGTAGATTCACATGCGCGGCGAAGCACGCCGGCGTGGCATCCGTAATCCGCGTCGTCACCACCAACCCCGTCATATACCCTGCTCTCTTCGCCGCTTCCATCACCGTCCCACAAGGACTATGATCGGGCAGCACCGATATAGCCCCATTATAACTCTTGATCCCGCAAGAGAACGCCGTCGCTCCAGCCGCCGAGTCCGTAATCAAGCTACTAGTCGACCGCGTCCGCGAGCTCCCGATGAGATGCTTATCCAAAACGAGCACATCACCAGGCGGCAGTCCGCTCTGAAACTGTCTGAAACTCCTCGTCAACGACAGACTCGTGGGGCCCATGCCGTCGGACACCATGAAGATCAGGTTTCGTTTCCCGCTCGGTTTGCCCTTTTTCTCGGAGGATGTACTCTGTTGGTGTTGGTACTTGACGGCGAGAAGTATGACGGCTGCGGTGGCGATGAGCGCCCATGCGAAGAGACCGACTTCGCGCCAGAAGGGCCAGCTATACGCTTTCCGGCGGCGACGGCGAGGGATTTGCTGGCCGGTCAGGAGGGCATCTTCCTCTTCCACGTTCCTGTCGTCGGATGCGTCGCTTGATGGACGCTGTAGGAGTGATTCTTCGCCCCGGGCCATGGTGATAACAGTGGATGGAGTCTACGCCTATAGCTTTGCTGTATGAGTGGAGTTCACCAAGAGATATGAATATGGCGACCTGAAGGTAGGCGGTTCTTATACAAGAGCCGTTCCCAAGTTGTTGATACATGGGATTACGGTTGACCACGAGGACCAAGTTAGCAACATCCTCGCATGACCCCCATCCTATTATGTTGGGAGCAGGCGGCCGTGGTCATATGTCCCACGGTGCAGATTGTCTTCTGCTATAGGCAAAAGCACAGTTATCCTGCATCTAGATCTTGAGCTCAATGGTCAAGATATAACTGTCATCATTGAGTTTCAACTTAAGCTGTGATCATAACGCTTACAGAACTTTCCAATTGAAGCATACAAAAGAGGCAGAGAGCAGCTCATGAGATCTACTAGTGCTAAGCAAAATTAGATCATCACACTTTTAGTGTTTCTTGACAGACCTCTTCAGCTTAACTTTTCAGAGCTTGACAGATCTCTTCAGCTAATTTTCAGTTAAACTGATGTTGTATACACTTTATAATTAAAACTGTTTCATTCTGTTTATAATCAATCATTAATAAACAAATATGATTTCATCATAACATTATATTATGTCTCACTATAATAAGTTAATTTCACTTGCTCTTCAAGCTTCAAATCAATTAAAATTAAATCAACTAAATTAAAATCTTATCTTGCTTTCTTATATATCTTAAACAATCTAAAGTAAAAACTTCACATTTATCTCAGCAGAAGATCAAGAACTGTTAATATTTAATGTTTAATGAATTAATCTTTTAGAAGAGATTGATCTTACAGTAAGTTTAAATATATTTAAATAAATTTAAATTTAATTAAAATTAAATAGTAATCTTTCTCTACAACTTCATTTCATGTTTGCATTTATGACAATGATTTTCAAGAATGAATGAAGATTTCATAAAATAATTTAAACTTAACTAAAAGTTTATGAAGACTCTTTCTTTACATAATGCAGATTAAGAACCTAAAAGACTTATCTTTTAAAGTTAATAAAGTCATTAATTAAGTTGTGATTATTGCAGAGCAAGATGTTATGATGATATTGTATAGATATTGTTGATATATCTTGTAATGTAATCTTAACAGAATAGAGAACTGCAACTAAACTGAGTATGAAAATTATTTAATTATTGTATATTGTGTATAATATAAATTAAAGATAACATCTATATGTGATGAATACAAAGTCTATATAATGTTAAGAGCATCTTTAAGATAGATACAGAGTTTTTACTGACTGTCTAAATAAATTAAATCATCATTATAAATTTATTAAGTGATCTAAATATGTTTATTAATTGAACTGAATACATTTATTAAAGAAGAAAGATAGTAAAGATAAATAAAGAGCTTAAAGTGTGTTACATTAATGTCTGTAAGAATTAATTAAAAATTAAATTAAATTAAACAATTTTATTTAAAACTTTATTATATTCACTTTGCACAGAGTCTGCATCTGCTATTGATTGAGATTTGCTAATAGATGAAGAAGAGAGTGTACAGATAAAATGAAGAGAAAATACAGATTGCAGTGAAGTGAGAAAATTAAACAGTACTTTAATTAATGAACAGAAAATATTTAACTGTAGATATTGATTAAATATGCAGTTTAAACAATGTCTATAAGACATGATTGATTTCTACTGAAAGACTAATGAAAGTAATGTAAAGTAGTTAATAGCTGTAAGATGTAATACATAATGACAGTAAGAAGAGTAGACTTAAATTATAATTAGATTATTTATATAATTTAAAAGAATAAAGATACATGTTAGTTTATATACTGAAGAGATGTGCTGCAGTGATGTTACATTAATGAAGAATATAAATTTAAGAAGCAAACTATAATTAAAGTATAGATAAGAGTTTTGTGCTGAGTCTGAATCTTAAATATAAAATTAAATAATAAGTGAAAGCAAGAGTTCTGCAAGTCACATAATAAGAACATGACAGAGATTTTATAGAGAAATATCTGACTCTGTGTTGTATTGTAGTGATTAGTCATAGCAATACAATAAGATCATCACAAAGAGTAATGATGTAAACAGAGAAGCAGAGACAGCTTTAAATACAATTAAGAAGATAGTAAATGAACTTACAGAAAGCACTGATCAGATAAATAAATCTAAAATGAAAATAAAGATGAATTTGCAAGTCAGCAAGATAAAAAGTAATTATATAAAAGTTAAATTGAGCTCAGTCAATTTATTAACTTTATAATAATCTTTATAAGCACAAAGCAACAGCACTATTTCTGCTTTACATAAAGATGCTGAGTCTCAATGTTTAACTGATCTCTATAAGAGTCTCAGAGATTGACAAGCAATGTTTATATAATTAATTAGTGTAGATTATGCAGCATATACTTCTTTTTTGTTTAAATTACATTAACTTTCATACTTATTACTTTTAAAAAACTGAAATTACAGATCTCTGCAGAACTCTTTTTACAGTAGTTAGCACTCATTAAATAATTTAATGACTAATTATAAGTAATTTACTCAGTCATCTCAATCTTGCATGACAGATTATTCAGAAGAACATCTTAAAATATAAAAATTTTATATATTTAAATGATTAAAAGACAGTTTAATGAATTGAGATAGATTTAATGAATTAAAAGAAATTATTTGCTGTTTTGTTAAAAGGTGACACCACACTAATAGCATAGCTATCATAAGTTATATATCTAACACTCTCTCTAACTCACGATCAGCCAGCACACTCATACATCACTTACTCAGCTTCTCATAAGCAGAAAGAATGCACACACAATATAGTTTAAACTCATAACCTTAAGCTTACACAGATAAGGCAGCCAACACATATTCAATACCATTACACCAACCTGAGCTCATAACCTGTTAAAAGGTGGCATCACACTAATAGCATAGCTATTGTGAGTTATATATCTAACATGTTTAGTGAAAGTAAATGTTTAAGAGACAGACACAATACAGACTTATTAATATATAAGAAAAATAATGATAATTAATTAATATTTTGTTAAGATAATGTCTGCAAGACAGAATTAAGATTTTCTTACTTGAATTTTTTCTCTATAAAGATACTTCATTCTCATAGATCTAGATAGAGACTGAATAGAAAGTTAATAGAATAAATAATAATAACTTAACTAAATTAAATTAAATAAAATCAGATAAAATAAAATAAAATTAGTAAAAATTTATATCTTTTTATTATATTACAATAATTGCTGCTGATATATCTACTACTAAACATTAAGTAAATCATTATCTTATGTCAGAGTATTCTGAGACACAAGAGACTGAAGTTTTATATGTAATAAATGTTTATGATATAGATGCTGATCAGATTAAACATTTACATTAAAATGTAAATTAAAATTACTATAAGATTTTATGAAGATGTAATTAAATCTAATTGAATTAATATAATTTAAATTCAATATAAAAAACAAAATATTACATATTGTTCTGTGTTTTGCATCTTTATAAATAATATTTAAATACATCTAATTGAATTTCAGTGTTCTGATGTGAAATTGTGTAAATATATAAAATTAAACATCAAACAATATCAATATAATTAAATTAATTTAATTACATTCAATTAACTTTCTCAGCTTTCTTTTAAATGAAGTTAAGTTGATGATGAACTCATTACAGAAATAACAGAAACATTTAATATTAATATATAAAAAATATATTATAGTTCTGCTCAGAAATGTACTTCATTATGTAATGAACATTCAGTATTGATTTGAGCAAGACAGTAAATATGTAAATATAAAGACTTATTGAAAGAATAATGAATACTTATGCTATCTGTCTATCTAGTGAATCTAATGTGTCAATGTTGACTGCAGTCAACTTAAGTGTAATTAGATTAATTGCAAAAGCTTTATCATCTAAGACAGAAGAAGACTCTGTCAGTCTTTTACATTAAGATTAAAGAAGTTAAGAAAGCAGATAGAACACTGCACTTCTTAATACTTTCACTTAATGCATTTATATTTATTGACTTTCATTATTGTTAAGTCTTAATTAATATATAAAGTGCTTAAACATCTATCTTAATAAAAGCTTAATCAGTTCATTAGCTATCATGTCTTGATTAAGTACAAAGTTCATTTAAATTTAATTTCTTTTGTGCAGATCTTGAATGTAATGATAGATGATGTTGATGTGCTTTAATCATTTATATATATAAGCATTCTTAATTAATGTCAAGACAGTCTGATTATTCTTTTTAAGCTAAAGAAATACATTTTCTTTATGAATCTCATTCTTCTAAATGTTCACACAATGTAAATTAACTTTAAGATACTTGCCTAATCTTATGTCTCTTAGTATCTGAGTGAGTCAGACTTCAGTCTTTACACATATTAAAATAATTATGTATTCAGTCTCAGTAATCAATGTTGTCACTAACTTTTACTTTTAATTAATTCATGACATAGATTCTTTCTTAAACAAATAAACATAATTTAAAATAGATCTTCTGTCTAATTTGTCTGATGCATAGTCAGAGTCAGAGTATTTAAGCAGATCTTGACTTTCATTGAGCTTATATATAATCTTAAAATTGATAATTAACTGTATATATTGCAGCAATCTCTTAAGCACATATTTATAATGTTTTGCAGAGTCACTGAGATACTGACTCAGTCATTTTAAGATAAAGAAGATGTTTAAATATATATGAATTGCAGCATACATAAGACTTTCAATAATCTGCTCATATTTTCTTTAATCTATGTATTAATCATTAGAATTAACTGAGCAAAAAGAGTCATATTTATTCAGTAAGATCTCAGTATGTTAATGTTTATCACTTTATATGTAAAGATCTCTGAGCATCTTATTAATATAGTATATCTAATTCATGCACAGTGTTCTTTTCTTGCAATTACAAATTATTTAGATATTAAAAATTTTCTGTGTCTTTCTTAAGTTCTTAATCTTAAATAAGCTTTTAAGAGACTTTTTAAATTAAAGAACATTTAAGAGATCTGATGAGGTCATAATGATATTATTTATATAAAGAAGTAGCATGATGCTCTTGACAGTGTAAATTAGAAGATATGAATTTACATTGCTTTGATAAAAATTTAATTAAAGAAGCTCAGTAACACATCATTTATGTCAATTTCTGATAGCTTGCTTCAGATCATATAAACTGCATAGAATGCATAGTATATAGTTAGAAGTAGTTATAATTTTAAAAAATAATGTTATGTAGATTGTTTTCTTTAAAAATGACTCAGTAAAAACATTATTAACATTTATCTGATGACACTTTAGATCTTTGAGTGCAATTAAAGTCAGAAAGACACAAAGAGTATTAAATTTCACAGTTAATGTAAAGATATCTTTATAATTGATGTTGTATATCTATAAGAATTCTTTTGTCACTACTTTTGTCTTTAATTTGTTAAGAAAATCATCAGTGTGCAGCTTAAGTTTAAATATTTATTTACTGATTACAATGTTAATCTTTCTTAATGAAACAGTCTCTTCTTAAATATCATTCACTGCAAATGCTGTCAGCTCTACATTAATGACATTCTTTTACATCTTTTCTCAGATTAAGTCTTTCACTGCTTCAGCATATATTAAAGAAGTTAAGATATCAGTTTTTACTGAGTACTCATTACTCTCATCATTGACTATAAATGCAGTCAATATCAGTATAACTTTTAAGATCTTTATTATGAGCTCATTAAAATCAGTATCATTGTTCTTTCATCTTTTCTTTAATATCTTAATGCATAGAAATGTCTTAACTTTCTTAATTGAAACATTTATGTTTAAATGACTGATCTTGTTAACAGAAATCTCAACATAAGAGAAGAGCTTTAATGTATTGTGATTAAAGTTGACTGCAATTAACTTTAATAATAAATTGTCTGTGATTTCTTTCTTTAATAATGTGACAACAAAATAAGAACTTGTCAGTCTGAATTTGTGAGTTTGCATGTTAGATTTTGAGAATTATTTTAATAAAGCAGTCATAATCTCAATTTTATGCAGTTATTCAATAGATTTTTGTTCTGAAAGAACATTCAGTATTTATTTATAAAGTTTTATATCAACACTGTTTTCTTTCTTGTTTTCAGCAAACTTAACAGCATAACTCTTAATGATCTGCTTAAGATCTGATACTTAAAGTAAATACTGCTTTGTGATTTTCTCACTATAACTTATAAATACTTTCATTCATTCTCAATTCATAAACTTATTCTGTCTGCCCTCAGACAGAGACTTTAAGTCAACATAGAAGTAGCATTTGCATTCTTATATATATATATAATTAATGAATAATTTCATCTCAATGAACACTTTCTTTAAAGTGACTTATTTGTCATTAATTAAGAAATCAGTTACTGTGTAGTTATAAAGATAAACATCAGTTTATGCAGTCTTTACTCAGAACTTTATTGAGAGTTCAGTCTTCTTAATTATTGTATACATTGAGTTCTCAGTGATTCTGATTGCTTTTTTGATTATATCATTTTAAATCAATATGTAAAGCACTATATACTGTGATACAATGCTGAAAGACATACATCACTCATTAAGAGTAGATCTTAGCTCTGTTGCATTGTCACTTTATACAGCAAGAATCTTTACATTAAATTAAAGTTCAATCTTCAGTTATTATTTCTGCAGTTTCTGCAGAGCATTATTTTATTACTTTAATGATATTGTTTATATTTTCTATAAGTGATTATCTATAATTTTCAGAAAATATTGATAGCTGATAAATGACAAAGACAGAGATTCATATATGTTGATGAAGATCAGAACAAGAATGTTAACTTTTTTTTTAATTATGTTGTGTTTTTGCTGATTTACAAACTTAATCAGAGTACAGATCTTGTACATATTGATATTGTTCTTAATAATGAGAATTGACTTGCTTAAAGTAATGATCTTGTAAAGATTATAGAGCTTAGCTATGCTGAGATGAGCAAATTAATAATGTTAAAGTTTATATGTCTTGATCTTATTATTATGTGACATTGTTAGATATATAACTCACAATAGCTATGCTATTAGTGTGGTGCCACCTTTTAACAGGTTATGAGCCTGAGTTAGTGTGTGATAACTTGTGTAAAATGATGCCTAGGCCACCTCTGCCAGTGGTTCAAGTTCATGGTGAGAGAGTAAGTTCAAAAGGTCATGAGTTTAAACTGCTGTCTGTGTGCACTCTTTACATCTGCAGGTCAGTTGCGGGCCGATTGTGAGTTAGAGAGAGTGTTAGATATATAACTTATGATAGCTATGCTATTAGTGTGGTGTCACCTTTTAACAGATATAACTGTATCATCATTCATTTATACATTCTCACTGAATATATCTGTAATAAATTTAAGAATCTGAATCTATAAATTCTTACATGCTTCTGAAAGAGCAATCTCTGACTTACTTTGTATATGCATAACAGAGAGTAGAACAAATTCATTAAGATTATTTAAGATATGTTTAATTATATAAACTTTCTCTTTTTTAAATGCTTTTAATATGAGTTTTCTGCTCTTATTTCACATATAAAGATTCTTATAATCAAAATATTTAAGCAGTCTCTTCTTACACATTTTCTTTTCTGACAGAAGATTGACTTTAAGCTTTAAAACATAAAGTATTGAATTTAAAAGAACTGAATTCTTATTCTTATTTTACATAATAATTATGTTATAGTAATTAATATACAATCTTTTCTCTCTGACTTTGATGATATGTCATTATATGTGTGTTAGAGAGTCACTGAAAAGTTAGAGTTTATTAATTATATAAGATGAGACATTAAAGTCTGTGACTCAGTCTGATTGAGAAATCTTATTAATAATGTTTTTAAAGATAGCAGCAATCTTTTCATCAGACTTATCTGCAGCTTCAGATTTCTATATATTGAATTTCTCTTCAGAAACAATTTTTACATCATAAATTTAATTTTTTCTTTTATTTCTATGCAAATTAACTGCAATCAACTTAATCTGCTTTTTAACTGTCTTAACTAACTTTATTAACTGTATAATCTTGTAAATCATAAAGACATATTTACAGTTCTGCTTGCAGTAAGTATCATTATAAAGATAGTAAATTAAAATTCTGTATAATGATAAATAATTACTGTTTAAGCTTAAGCATCTTCTATAATTATACTGTAAAATTTAACATTCTTAATGATTCTTGTTCTGTCTTTACTGCTCAGCTCATAAAGCATTATTAAATGTCTTTAATTAAGTCTTCTTCTTCTAAAGTTTCTACAGATTCATCTTAATGTTAAATGCATTTTAAACATCAATGACATCATAAATGACAACATACTCTGCTGACAGTGCTTAAAGCAGTATTTAAAATTGCTATTTAAATATAATGAAGTTCTTAAGTCTTAACTATGTTGCAGTGATCTTTCTGTTAAGATTGTTAAATTAAATTTATATCTTATTAACAGTCATATTCAATGACATCTTATATTCAACAAACTCTGTCAAATATTGTCTCTCAGTTGTCTGCAGTTTCTTTTTATATTTTAAGAAAAGAGCATTTTAAGCTTCTTTTATTGTAATTTTATTCATAAAATAGTTCTTATCATCAACATTAATACAGACTGTAATTCAGAACAGAACTTTGCTGTTGATTTGTTGATTTTTAAAATTGAGACTGCTTAATAAAAAGAAAAAGAAGATATTATTGATGAATATATTATCTATAAAGACTTAAATGAAAATCTCTATTACATATTAAAGATTTTCATCAGTCAATTATCTCTTCATATAAACAAATCATTTCTCACAATTCTCTCAAGTAAAAACAGAGATTGTGTTAAAAGGTGACACCACACTAATAGCATAGCTATTGTGAGTTATATATCTAACACTCTCTTTAACCTGCAATTGGCCCGCAACCAACCCGCAGGTGTAAAGGGTGCGCACAGATGGCAGTTTGAACTCATGACCTTTGAGCTTACTCTCTTGCCATAGACTTAAACCACTAGCAGAGATGGCCTAGGCACTGTTTTATGCAAGAACAACTGCACTAACCTGAGCTCATAACCTGTTAAAAGGTGGCACCACACTAATAGCATAGCTATTGTGAGTTATATATCTAACAGATTGAATGTTACTTTATAAAGAACAATGAGTTGTGCTCTTGATTTATAGTGATGATTGACATATAGTATAAGAATTGAAGATAAAAGAGTGTGTTGTAAAGATAAATATAATAACAGAAGAGATATATGTATGTATTGTCTGTTTACAGCAATGTAGAGAATGCTTATTTATCAATATTTAATTTATATTAAGCTGCTGAATTGTTATGCTTATTATATTCATCTTGTTTTACTCTGATGAGCAGCATATTAAGAGCTATCTGCTTGTTTTGCTTCAATAAGCAGTGTATTAAGAGCTGTCTACTTGTTTTGCTTTAATAAGCAGCATATTAAGAGCTATCTGCTTGTTTTGCTCTGATAAGCAGCATATTAAGAGCTGTCTACTTGTTTTGCTTCAATAAGCAGCATATCAAGAGCTGTCTGCTTGTTTTGCTTCAATAAGCAGCATATTAAGAGCTGTCTACTTATTTTGCTTCAATAAGCAGCATATTAAGAGCTGTATGCATTAAATCAGTCTGCACTTTCTTTAAGAAGTCTCTTGCTAATCTGAGCTCATAATTTATTGAAAGAATAATGAGTACTTATGCTATCTGTCTATTTAGTAAATCTAATGTGTTAATGTTGATTGCAGTCAACTTAAATGTAATTAAATTGATTGCAGAAGCTTTATTATCTAAGATAGAAGAAGACTCTGTCAGTCTCTTATGCTAAGACTAAAGAAGTTAAGAAAGTAAATAGAGCACTGCACTTCTTAACAAGACTTATATTTATGTAAATTTATTTAAATTAAATTAATTTAAATAAAATTCTTTACATTTTAATTGCTACTATGTAGAATGTTTAGATTGAAATTAATTTAGAATAAATTATTATTTTTTATGAGCTTTATTATTTAAAAGAGATGTAAACATAAAATATCTTAATAAATTACTAAATAAAACAATTTAAAGTTTTAATTATCTATATATAACAATTCTATCAGTCACTACAGCACATAAACATTATTATAAATAGTAAAATTTGCTTAAATAAATTAAAGCTAATTTAAATCTATTTAAATTAATCTTATTTACAAAATTGAAGATGTTCTAATCAGATTAAATCTCATAATTGTAATGTTCAATTCTACTATCTTTACTCTGAAAATACAGATAAAGTAGTATATGTATTATTTATAAGTAAAAAAATTCATAAAAATTCATTATTATCTTCAGTTTGCACATTAATTGAAATAATTACTGAGATTATCTCTTTAATTAAGTAAATGAATACATTGAAACTCATAATAGATATAAATTTATCTTATTAAATACAATATAGATTGAATTAAACTAATTAAAATTAATTAAAATCAATTTCTTTACAATGATTTGTTAATTAACTAACTTTATAAAATGAAAAGCAAAAGTATTTAAGAGATTTATGTCAGTCTAAATAATTAGATATGACTTTAAACTTTTATTTAAAAATAATGTATGATAAATTATCTACTGAGTTGAAACATTGATGATATAATATTTAAATAAAATTAATTTTAATTAAATTAATTTAGATCTAATTAAATCACAGCTATTAAATTTAAATTTAAGATAAAGCATTAAAATTAATTAAATAAAGTCTATTAAATTATTTCACAATAATGACTTTTATATTCTTATTGTCTATGTTACAGTGAAACAAGTTACACTATAATAAAAAATTCAGCATTTTTAAATAAATCTAACATTTAAGAAACTCTCTGAAGCTTTTAATGAACTAATCTTTGTCTATATGAATGAGTTAAATGATTAAGAAAGTTATAATTAGTTAATTTGAATTGAATTAAATTCATTTGTTTTAAATTTAACTAAATTATTTTATTATAGTCATTACTTTTGCTCAAATTTTCATGAATGAAAAGTCAATAAAAGTATATAAAACTGCTTTTACATTCTCTTTAGACAGATTGAATTAATTAATGAATAATTAATTTAAAGAAAATATATCAATAATCATAACATTGAAACAGTTATAACTGATATGAATTATAAATAAGCAGCAGATATATTTTAATTTAAGTTTATTTAATTTTATTTAAATTTGTCTAATTTAATTTAAATAGAATTCAGATTATATTTAAAGTATTAAGATTTTTAAAAAAGCTAATATCAGCATTTAGAGCACACTCTTATTTACTGTTGAGTGCATTATTAATATAAAATTTGATTTAAATTTCTTAAAAAATCTTATTATACTGATATGCAAGCTCTTTCATTAACAGAATCAGAAGATCAATGTTACATTATACTTCAGAAACTATTATAAATGTGAACTCACAAGTCTCTTATCTATAAGAGATTAATGAGTAAGATATGTAACAATGTAAGACACTACATTACAACAGCTATTCAATAAAGTTTCAATGTTAAAGTTTTATATTAATAAAGATTAACAACTAAGAAACTTAAAAGATTTGTATGTAAAGACTGTCTATATAGTACTTTGCTTATCAATTATTGCATAAGAAATTCAGCTATGATTTAGTATAAATGCATAATGATATTATAATAATTGTCTTTTCTTCTATGCACTGATTCTTCAGTGCATTGATGTATTGTCAACATTATAGATACATTATGATTTTGTAAAATCAGATCAGCAAGATATAAGCAATGATTCACTTAACATTCTTACATATTTTACTTGTTATCTATCTCAGCTAAACTGATGATCTTATACAATACTTTAAGTTTGCTGCATTCAGATAAATAATGATTCAGCTTTATTCAACAATAAATAATATGTAAAATATAAGCAAAATTAACTTTTCTTTATTTCTAAATTAATTAGATCAGTGATTTCTTTGTTTAGTTACAATATATAAAAGACTTTTTCTTATGCATAATTCACACTTATTTTATCTTCAACATCTTAATATATCAAAGTTGTAGCAACTTCATATCTTTGAACAATACTTCTCTCTTGTAACACTTTGTAAATGACATAATAGCAAAAGCACAACAACAGTAACATCATAATCATTAAGAAAAATAAGAAAGATATTTTCTCTGCTGTGTCTTTCATTAAGAATTCAGCAAGATTGTTAGTGATTCTTATATATATAGTATTTAAGACATTAACACATTTTAACAATGTCAAAGTCTAAGAGATGCACTCATACAAGTATAAAGAAACACAACAAAAAATCTTCAGATTCTTATTGCTTTCATTATTAGACATTATTCATTAATATAATCTTAAACATTAATGAGTTAATAAATTCATCAGAGCTGATTCTAAAGATTAAGTCTGCAAGAACTAAGTTAATTAAGAATACAATAAGTATCATAAGTAACATTATTGACATACTTGCTCTGCTGAAATGAAATGCAGAAACAGAATGTGATGAAGAAGAATGTTAAATATAAGAAATGTAAGCATCTTAAAATAAACTTATTGACAAAATGCTTACACAATAATGACAAGATGCACACTTTAAATAATGTTATTGTGCAGAAAAGACAGCAGCAGAGATCTTGCTGCTGTATATAGATGTGATTGTATTTATTTAATCTTTTTAACAACAAAATATTGTCTTTTCACACCTTATTCTCACTTTCTTAAGCTGCAGATAAATCATTATTGATGAATTTAATTAAAAATGCTCATTTAATGATCATTGCTGCATCATTAACATCATAGAACACTGTCTCTAAGACATAATTAATTTATAAGAAATCTGCTGCTCAGAAAAGTATTAAATCTAAAATTGTAATTAATGAATATCTTTTTGCTCTGCATCATATGTCACATTTCTCTTTCACAGTAGCATCATCACATATATTATATCTCAATTTCATTTTTATCTCAGTTCTTAAGAATGTCATCACTTCACAACATCATACTCTCAGCAATTTCTCTATCTTCTTATTTGCTCACACTGACATCATTTTGATGTCACATCATAATCATTACATCAACAACAAGTTGAATTCTCTCTGTTGTCTTCACTATTTAAAGCATATCAGCAACAACATCAGTCAATGCAACATTGTTAAGAATTAAAATTGCAATTATTATAAAATGCTTTAAAAGCTGTGTAATTTAATTCAATAGAAAGTTTCTTGTCATCTTATAATGTATTAACAGTAATAGATCTCTGCATTCTTTAATTACTGAATTAACAACTTGCACATACTTGTTAATCATGTCATCATTATAATAATTAATGATGTTCATCAATCTTGACTTCAGCATCATCTCAATTGTATATAGATGTCATTTATTAAGCATATTATCATTTACATTATTTATGTTACAGAGCATCACAGCAATCATTATAAGTCTGTAAAGATTTGTAATCTGTTGCTGTTCATAATTTAAGAGTAGTAGACAGTCACTGTAATGTAGACATTTATATTAAATATTTTTCACTTTATAATTTATTTTCTTAATTTTCTTACACTTTGCTGTCATCATCATGTTGTTTACTTTACTTTAAGTATAAGCTTCTCTTTCTTTAATTAAGTAACAACATCTTGAAAAGCTCTCATAACTTAACATTATAGCTCAGTCACTTCAACAATAATTATAATATTAATAAATAATTACTGTTCTTATCTTCTGCTTCTGATAGTGACATAAATACAGAGATAACAAAGTAATTTAATAGTGTTTTGCTGATGTGTTAATTGTGTTTTGACTTTGCTTCTTTTAGATGATATTATATAAAATATTTTTGATAGAAAATTTTAATTTTTTAAATCTCATTTATGCTTGCACTTCTTCTCTATTCTTGCATCATATTCTTATTGCAACACTTTTACACTCTTCATATTCTTTACTCAAAGTCACTCATTATATTCTGTTAAATACTTTACTTACTTAATTTCATATTATAACTGTTCTTTTCTTCATTTCTTGTTTAAAATATCTTCAATCTTGTATTCTTTCTCATCATTTATGAAGTTTAAGAAAGACAGTTTTGACAAAGAATTATCATTTAGATGATGTTTATAAGACTTTAAATATGAGATATAGAATACATTATGAATTTTATAATGAGTAGACAGAGTCAGTCAGTATGCTTATTTATTAATAAGATTAATAATTTAAAAAGACTCAATGAATTTATACAACAGTTTCTTATTTAATCTGTATTACTTCAAGTTCTTAATGAACAATAGCATCAGATCACTGATGTTGTAGCTTTTTTAAACATAATTTTTGTCAAAATACTTAACTTATACTTTTACAGTAACTTATCATTACTTTATCATTATGACATAGATTTTCTTCATTTACTATACTCAGTCTTTCACTGCTGACATTTTCTCTTTATAGATGTTGTTCTTAATGTGTTGAGCAATTCTTAAGTGATAACTCATTAATGTCTTAAACAGTGTTCAATTAATTGTTGTATGTTTTTTATTTGCATACACAAACTCTATCATTAACAGAAAAAACACTTAGTCATCTTGTTCTTTACAATAATAATAATGTAGATAATATTTTAAAATTTAATTTTATCTTTTAGTTTAATCATCAATTTATGAATAAAAGATAGTGCTTAATCTTCACTTCATTTAAAGTTAATAATAGAATTCAAATCAATATATATTGATAAAGATTGATTCTCAGTCTAAAACAATATTTCTGAATTCTTTATAGCATGTTAGATATATAACTCATGATAGCTGTGGCTAAAAGTGTGGTGCCACCTTTTGACAGGTTATGAGCCTGAGTTGGTGCATGATAACTTGTGTAAAATGGTGCCTAGACCACCTCTGCTGGTGGTTCAAGTCCATGGTAAGAGAGTAAGTTCAAAAGGTCACAAGTTTGAACTGCTGTCTGTGCACACTCTTTACACCTGCAGGCTGGTCATGGGCTGATTGTGAGTTAGGAAGAGTGTTAGATATATAACTCATAATAGCTGTGGCTAAAAGTGTGGTGCCATCTTTTGACAGGTTATGAGCTCAGGTTGGTGTAATGATATTGAACATGTGTTGGCTGCCTTACCTGCATAAGCTTAAGGTTATGAGTTTAAACTATGTTATGTGCGCATTATTTCTGCCTGTGAGAAGCTGAGTAAGCGACGTATGAGTGTGCTGGCCGATCGCGGGTTAGAGAGAGTGTTAGATATATAACTCATAATAGCTGTGGCTAAAAGTGTGGTGCCACCTTTTAACATAGCAACATATAATCTGTTCAATATATATATCAGCTAACTTGATTACAGTGAGTTTTTTAGTAACAGAGATATATTGAATTATCTTTATAAGATAATTTATAATTATCAATATAAAGTCATAAACATTAACTTCTTATCTACTAGACAGCAAGTCAGTGATTATGTTCATTGTTATTTTCTTTTATAATTAAATAAATAATAACAATAACTGTAATTTGCTATATAAGCAATGTTTTAATACTTAAATTCTTAAATATACAGTACACAAAGCAACATATTCTTAAACATCATTTATCATATTGACTCAGTAATATTTTCTGAACAGCAAATTGATTGTTCTGTTTACTTCATAATGTTTTGCTAGAACATCATCATGATGCAGCTTTATGAATTTATTTTTAATGACTTCATCAGATAATATGTATATCTTACTTTTGTGATGAAGTAATTCAGTAAAATTAAACATTCACAGACTGTCATTAATATCTTAATAGCTGCAGTTACTCTGTAATTTCAAGTTTTATTACATCTTTACTGTTAAAACATCAGTGTTCTGCAAAAGATGAATAAGTTTAAGAAAAAATGATTGCTTCTTATTATATATCATTTTACTGTCAGTCACTTTCTGAATCAATATACATGAAATGAACTGTTTACAATCAGTAATTTCAGCAATAAAGTTAAGCAGCTCTTCTGCTACATTGTATATAGATAAATTAAATGTATAATTATCATTTTTTAATTCATTCTTAAATGAAAACTTTCTAAATCTTTCATTAATTTATTCTTAACAGTTATAATCTTCAGTCTGAGTACTTAATCAATATTCTTTTAATAAAATAATCAGCATAATTTGCAAATCTAAGCTTTAAATGTTAATCTGACTAATTAAAGCAATAATGCTTGATCTTAATTCCTAAGATAATGTAATCAGCTTTTATTGCAATGTTAATAGTAATCTATTTATGTTCTTTTTGACTTTGTAGTCAGAACATCTCAACAACACATTAACAGAATTTGTTTTCTTTAATTAATGTATAATTATAAAATTGTAAGCAGCTAATCTCATAACTCAGTGTGCTTATCTTCTATTTAATGATTTCACATTCATAAATTCTCATAAATTATTGTGATTCATAAGTATCTCAATAAGATAATGACTATCTTTAAGATAGTATCATCAGTATTTAAATATCTTTATAATTGTCAATAATTCTTGATCATAAATTTCATAATGTGTTTTAATTAGATTTAACTTTCTTAATCAGAAGATAACAGAATGTCATTGAGCATTCATTTAAAGCTGTAAATAAATATTCATTAATTTAATTATTAAGACATCAATTTTAATCTGAGCTCTTAGCTCTGAGTTAAAGTGCATCAAAATAGATGTTTATGTAAAAACATTGTAAAGCTTACAAAATGCTTACACTGTCATTTATAATCACTTAAAGACATTTATCTTCTTGCTATTCTTGCTGTCTTTTAATAGATCAGTTAAAGAAGCAGTAATCTTAGAATAACTCTGTATAAAGTGATGATAAAAGTTTGTAAATTCTAGAAATATTTATATTTTACAGTAGCTTCTAAATATTAATCATTTCTTTATGATTTTGACTTGTTGTTGATTCATTAAAACATCAGTAGTGAAGATAATAAACTTAAAAAATTTCATTTATATAATATAAAAAGCACACTTCTTTAGATTTGCATACAGTTTAAATCATTAAAGTCATTTTAAAATTTGTTTTACATGACTCTGATGTTCTTCTAAAGAATTGAAATAGATCAGAATATTATTTAAATATATTATATAAAAGATATCAACTAGCTCAGTCAATGCTCAGTTAATATAGACTTGAAAAGTTGCTGAGACATTAATTAGTTTAAATGACATGATTATGTATTTAAAATGATTATAATATGTATAAAACACAGTCTTTTACTTGTTATCTTTCTTAATTTTAATGCAGTGATAAACATTCTTAAGATCTAGTTTAATGAACATCTTAACTTCACTTAAACAATTAAGTGTCTCACTAATCAGCAACAGAGAGTGACAGTTCTTAATAGTAATTTTGTTAAGATCTTTATAGTTAATATATAAATATAAGCTTTCTTCATTTTTTAAAATAAACAGAACTGATGCTTCTGCAGAGCTGACAAAATATTGTATTTATTTTTTCATTAAAATATTATCTAGATATTCTTTAAGCACTTGTAGCTCTGTTTTTGACAGATTATAAAATGAATTATAAAGTAATTTATGTCTCTCTGTCTCTATAACATGATCATGATCTTAATGAGATAATAACTTGTCAACATTCTCTTCAGAGAATACATTTATGTATTTGTTATATTGTTAAGATAGTGTTGACATCTTATCAATAACATATATAGCAGTTGTTAATGAGTCTGATTTAGACATTATCAACAATATGTAAATAGCAAGTTAATTTTAAATGTTATTGATAAATGCTTTAGACTCATCAATAATTAGAGACATCTGTTTTATCTTATAATGTTATGTATGCAAGTCACAATTAATATGAATATATTGTCATTTCAGATCTAAAAAATTAAAGATAAGTTTAAATTCATTCTTATTTAAAATATAGAATAACTGCTCTTCAGTTTGCTTTTGTTTTTAATTATTGATGAGTTTATACTTCATTAAATATGTATCATAACAGTAGACATATTGTTCTCTCAGAAGCTCTGATCTTAAGAGTTTCACATTAATTTATATTAATTAATGAGTGACAGCATATCATTAAGACATCACATTAATTTTTGCTGCAATGTTTAACAGTATACTGACAGAGACTTAACTGAATTTAATTTAGATTTAATCTTTCTTTATAATGCTAAATTTCTTTATGATCTTTAATCTAATTTTTGTCACTAAAATGCAGTTAATGAGACTCTGTCTTTTTTTGTCTTAACTACATTAATCTTAATGTGATTAAGATTTTTTAAAAAACTTCTGCAGTTCTTTATGAAATGATCTGACCTTTTACAGTTATAGTAGTCATTCTTCTTGACATCAGTCTTAAAATAAGATTTATTTGCATTATTATGATAACTTAATTTTGTAGCCTTAAAGTTAAGATGATTGTTCTGCTGTGACTTTGCTGTCTAAATAAAAGAATGTAAGTGATGCTCATAAATTTTCTTACTAATGTGACTTTAAATTATGTAATTGTTTACAAATCATTAATTAATCTCTAGCTTAGCAGTCAGAGCTATTAAGCTTTTTCTTATCTTTAAAAAATCTTGATAATTAATTAAAGTCACTTAAATCTCTGATTAAAGTTTTACAAAAAAATAATTTATTTTCTATTTCTCTGTATAGCTTAAGAGCTGATTCTTCAGCATATTAAGATATGTTATAAAAGCTTAAACTGATTAAATAAATTTCTGTATAACTTTTAAATATTTCTGTACTGTATTAAGTCTGCAGTTCACTGAGTTCTCAATAAGATTGAGTAGAAACTCTGAAAAGAATATTTATAATTTGTTATTTAGAAGTTCATTTTCATTAATGTAATAAAATTATGCATCTTAAGATTCTTCTGCTAAGAACTGCATAACAAAAAGAATTTTATTGTAATCATTAAAGAAGTTTTCAGAAATTAAGTAAAATGCTGTCACAGTACTGTGTATAAATTTAGTATGTTTATGAATAAACTTCTCATTATATATGAGCAAATTCTTTAATCATTGTGTTTGTTTTGCTGAAAGTGCATACATAACTTTGAATGCATATCACTTCATTAAACTTAAAGAGTTAATAAAAGTATAAAAAGATTCTATATGTAGTTCTTTCTTAAATAAGATTTAAGAATCTTTATTTCTCAGAAGTTCATCAATCTCATTATGCATATTAAATGCTTATGATTCACAATTGATTTCTATGAGTTATCATTTTTTCTCATTATTGATTTATCTAATTTCAATTAAACAAATCTATTCATCTAAATATTAATTCTTCTTCTCTACAATCTAAATAACAGTCTGAATCTCTGCAAATTCTTATTCTTTAAAGATCATTTAAGTCTTAATATGATCAGAGAATAACTCTGCTTCATTTTGCTGACTTTTAGTCTGCATATTATAATGTAATGAATTGTCATTCTTTAAAAAGATAAAGTTATTAAAATTGTGAATTCATAAGTCTCTTATCTATAAGAGGCTGATGAGTAAGATATGTAACAATGTAAGACACTATGTTATAATAGCTATTTGATGAAGTTCTGATGTTAAGATCTTGTATTGATAAAGATTAACAATTAAGAAACTTAAAAGATTTATATGTAAAGACTGTCTATATAGTACTTTGCTTATTAATCATTGCATGAGAGATTTAACTATGATTCAGTATGAGTGCATAGTAATATCATGACAATAAAGCAGTAATGCAATAATATATTAATGAGTTATTTACAAAATTAATTTATGAATTCTATCTAAATTAAATTAATTCTGTTTAAGAATTAATTTATATGCTTAAGCTTAGATAGAAAAGACTTTAAATGTAGTTAAATTTATATATAGTAAGATAAATTGATTTAAACATTAACTATTTTTGTTAAATGCAATTTAACAATATAAATTAAATTAAATTTATTTAATTTAGTTTAATTTAGTTTTTGCAGTAATGAAAAGATAGATTGTCAGAATGTTTAGATTAAGAATATATTTATATAGTATGAAGTTAGTTATATTTATAGAAACATTATACTTTAGATATAAATGAAAAGATTGAGCAAGCAGAAAGATATAAATAAGATTAATTTAATTTAAATTGAATTAAATTGAATTAAATTAATTTTCTGCAGATAAGCTTGCTGTATAAAGTCATTAAGCTCAGCAATTCAATTCTAAATTATATGTAATTAATTTAATTTTAAGTTTTTCTGATTCATTAAATTTAAATTCATTCAATATATCATTATTTAATGTTTTTAAAACTTCAATCAAAAAATCTCAATTTAAATAATCTTTATTTTACAGTATTGATGAATTAGCTGAACTGAAAATTTAAATTAGAAAGAATCAGCTTAAAAAAGAAGTTAATGAGATAAAAGCTTAAAAGATTGAGTTAATGAAGCAGAAAAGAAAGCTTTAGAAATAGTTTAATTAATAATTATTATTGTAATATAATGAAAATAAGTTTTCTATTTTTTCTTATGTAAAGATTAAGATCATTTAATCTAGATTGATTTAATTTGAATCAGTATGAATTTAACTTCACTAATTAGTAAATAAGTTATATAATTAAAATATATCTTTATTTCAAAAATGTTATGTCTTGTCAAGAAATCTCATCAAAATTTAACTAATATATCATTATATTTAAGAATGTTGTGCACAATGTTTAAAATACTTATAATAATGAGTATATTTAGTTTAAAATCTCTTTATTATAATGTATTCAATTTAATGTTCATAAAAAATGTAATGCACAAGAAGAATATTTATCTTAATCATTATTAGATAAAATTAATGTTTTAAGTTATAATTAAATATATAAGCTTTATAATGTAAGTAAATATATTTAAATCAGATTAATTACATTCAAACTATAACTAATATATTGTTTATTAGATTAAATATTTAGCTGTAAATGAACTATATAAACATATATGAGTAGCATATCTGTAAGTAAAAAGAAAGAATTTAAATTTATTTATATTAAATTAAATAGAATTGATTTAATTAATTTATTACATTAAATTGATATTAACTGAGTCTACACAAAGATTAAGAAAGAAAAATCTGAAAGAAGTGTACTGTAAGTTGAATTAATTATATTTAAAAGAAATTGAATTAATATGAATATCAATTTCTTAGTAATGTAATTATATTATTATTTAGAAAATTAGAATTAAGATCTTTTAATTAAATATTTTATTTACAGTGTTAAATTATAAATGCAAATACATTTTAAATGATTAATTAAACATTATATAAATTGATATTAAGACATTACATACAATCTTAAATACTAAAAGTAATTATATTTTATTTAATATTCTTAATATATATTTAATTTTTAGACTCAATAACATAATATTATTGTTATATGTATAAGTTAATGTAATATTTATTAAAATTAAAAAGATCAAAGTTATTGATGATTTATGTTAGATATATAACTCATGATAGCTGTGCTATTAGTGTGGTGCCACCTTTTAACAGATTATGAGCTCAGGTTAATGCAGTTATTCTTGTGTAAAACAGCACCTAGGTCATCTCTGCTGGTGGTTTAAGTTTATGGTAAGAGAGTAAGCTCAAAGATTATGAGTTTAAACCACTATCTGTGTGTACTCTTTACACCTGCAGGTCAGTTGTGGGCTGATTGCAGGTTAGAAAGAGTGTTAGATATATAACTTATAATAGCTGTGCTATTAGTGTGGTGTCATCTTTTAACAATTTAAATCTATTTAATTTAATTTATATATATAAATAAACATTTAAAAATCATAATTGTTTTGTCTTAATATTATTTATAAGAAATGAAAATATATGTTTTATTATAAAATAAATTATATTTAATATTAATATTATAAAGTATAGTTATAAAAGTATAAATTCAATATTTATAAAATAAAAATTAATCATAACAGTTTTTAATTTCTCTTTATATGCAAAGATTAATTATAAATTGAATATTAAATTATTTATATTATAAAAGTAATTATAACAATTGTTAAAAGATGGCACCACACAAATAGCACAGCTATTGTGAGTTATATATCTAACACTTTCCCTAACTCATGATTGGCCCACAACTGACCTGCAGGTGTAAAGAGTGCACACAGACAGCAGTTCAAACTTGTGACCTTTGAGCTTACTCTCTCACCATGAACTTGAACCACCAGCAAAGATGACCTAGGTGCTGTTTTATGCAAGAACAACTGCACTAACCTGAGCTCATAACCTGTTAAAAGGTGGCACCACACTAATAGCATAGCTATTATGAGTTATATATCTAACACTTTCTCTAACCTGTGATTGGCCCACAATTGACCCATAGGTGTAAAGAGTGCACACAGACAGCAGTTTGAACTTGTGACCTTTTGAACTTACTCTCTCACCATGAACTTAAACCATCAGTAAAGGTGGCCTAGGCACTGTTTTACACAAGAATAACTACACTAACCTAAGCTCATAACCTGTTAAAAGTGAGCACCACACTAATAGCACAGCTATCATGAGTTATATATCTAACAACAATGCAAATTTAAATTCATTGAATATTCATATTATTAAAATTAACTATAATAATATAATTTTAAAATTATATTATAAAATTAATGTGACAGTTTAAATTTGATGTTTATAATATGAAAAGTATTTAAAATAATATACATTTAATATTTTAATGATTTATAACAGTATAAACTTAATGTTTATAATATAAAAATAGATATAAGTTTATAACAGTATAAATTTAATTTTATAATGTAAAAAATAATTATAACAGTTTAATTTTGAAGTTTTTATTCATTAATAGTTTTTTTTTAATTATTATAGTTATATTGTAAAGTAAAATTCTTTTATATTCTTTAATATTCATTTAAAATTTCATATAATCACTGTAAATATATTAATTTAAGTATCAAATTAATAAAAAGCTAACTGAAATACATTTAGATTAAATTAATTTAATTTAATTTAATTTAAATTAAGTTAAACTATAATCTTAATCAATTTCTTGTTGACTTTAATCACTTAGTTGTACACAGAATGACTAATATTTACTTTTATTTAAATTAGTTAAAATTAATTTGAACTAAATGATAAACTTATTACATTTTATGTATTTAACTTTCACATAAATAATGCATCATTTAAAGTTAATATGTATTCTAAATTAAATTAGTTTAATCTGAATTGAACTGAAATAAAATATTTACTTATTAATTATTAATAAAATTAAAGTCTTCTTTCTTAAAGAAAGATATTGATTAGATTGATTTTACTTAAGAATATATTTTTAATAATTAAATTTAATTCAGTTTAATTCTATTTAAATATGTATCTTCATAACTTTCTTGCTGAATGTAGACAATTTAACTTTATTTAATTAAAATTAATTAATATTAAATAAACTTAAATAATTCTTTTTACAAACTTACTTCTTTATCTTCAATTTTCTAAAAATATTGAAGTCAGATTAAACTGAATTAAATAAAATTAATTAAAACTTACTTTAAGATTATATTTATATCTTTATCTTTATTGTCTTCTTTATCTTTATCATTATCAGAGCTATTATATGTCAGAAAATTAGTTTAAATTTATTTAATTTTGATTAAATAAATAGAATGTAAATAGCAATCTTTTTTTTTAAATTCTTAACTTATTTATGCTTATTGTATATGACTAATTCAAATCTAATAAAATTAATTTAATTTAGATTAAATAAAAATAATTATATATTCTTTATAAAGATCTTCTGAATCAATACTTAAATTAATTTTAAATTAAATTAAACTGATTAAGATATTGAAAAAATAATGAGTACTTGTGCTATCTGTCTATCTAGTGAATCTAACATGTCAATGTTGACTGCAGTTAACTTAAGTATAATTAAATTGATGACAGAAGCTCTGTTATCTAAGACAGAAAATGACTCTGTTAATCTTTTATGCTAAGATTAAAGAAGTTAAGAAAGCAAATAGAGCACTGTACTTCTCAATACTTTTACTTAATGCATTCATATCTATTGACTCTCACTGTTGTCAAGTCTCAGCTAACATACAAAATGCTTAAACATCTATCTTGATAAGAACTTAATCAGTTTATTAGCTATTATGTCTTAACTGAACACAAAGTTTATCTGAATCTGATTTCTTTTGTGCAGATCTCAGATGTGATGATAGACAACATTGATGTACTTTAATTGTTTATGTACATAAGCATTCTTAATCAGTGTCAAGACAGCTTAATTATTTCTTTTAAGCTAAAAAGATATATTTTTTCTATGAGTCTCATTCTTCTGAATGCTCACACAATGTAAATTAACTTTAAGATACTTGTCTAACTTTATGTTTCTTAGTATCTGAGTAAGTCAAACTTCAGTCTTTGCACATATTAACATAATTATGTATTCAGTCTCTGTAATTAATATTATCACTAACTTTTATCTTTAACTAATTCATGACACAGATTCTCTCTTAAGCAGAAAGACATAATCTAGAATAAATCTTCTGTTTAATTTGTCTGATGCATAGTTAAAGTCAGAGTATTAAGCAGATCTTGACTTTCATTGAGCTCATATATGATCTTAAGATTGATAGTTAATCATACATATTGTAACAATCTCTTAAGTATATACTTATAATATTCTGCAGAGTCACTGAGATACTGACTCAGTCATTTTAAGATAAAGAAGATGTCTGAGTGTGTGTGAATTGCAGTATACATAAGACTTTTAATGATTTACTGATATTTTCTTTGATCTATGCACTGATCATTAAAGTTAGCTGAGCAAAGAGAGTCATATTTATTCAGTGAGATCTCAATGCATCAATGCTTATCACTTTACATATAAAGATCTCTAAGCACCTTATTGACATAATGTGTCTAATTTATGTGCAGTGTTCTTTTCTTGCAGTCATAAATTATTTAAATATTAAGAATTTTCTGTGTCTTTTTTAAGTTCTTAATCTTAAATAAGCTTCTGAGAAACTTTTTGAATCAGAGAACATTTAAGAGGTCTGATGAGATCATAATGATATTATTTATATAAAGAAGTAGCATAATGCTCTTAACAGTGTAAATCAGAAGACATAAGTCTACACTGCTTTGATAAAAACTTAATTGAAGAAGCTTAATGATACATTATTTATGTTAATCTCTGACAGCTTGCTTCAGATCATATAGACTGCACAGAATGTGTAATATATAGTTAGAGATAGTTGTAATTTCAGAAAATAATGTTATGTAGATTGTTTTCTTCAGAAATAACTCAGTGAAGACATTGTTAACATTTATCTGATGACATTCTAGATTTTTGAGTGCAACTAGAGTCAGAAAGATACAGAGAGTATTAAATTTCATAATTAATGCAAAAATATCTTTATAGTCAATGCTGTATATCTGTAAGAATTCTTTTGTCATTATTTTTATCTTTAATTTGTCAAGAAAATCATCAGTGTGCAGCTTAAGTTTAAATATTTACTTACTGATTACAATGTTGATTTCTTTTAACAGAACAGTCTCTTCTCAAATATCATTTATTATAAATGCTGTCAGCTCTGCATTAATAATATTCTTTTATATCTCTTCTCAGATTGAGTCTCTCACTGCTTCAGCATATATCAGAGAAGTTAAGATGTCAGTTTTTACTGAATGCTTGTTACTCTCATCATTGACTGTAAATGCAGTCAATGTCAGCATAATTCTTAAGATCTTTATTATAAACTCATTAAAATCAGTATCATTGTTCTTTTATCTTCTCTTTAATATCTTAACATGCAGAAATGTTTTAACTTTCTTAATTAAGACATTCATGTCTGAATGACTGATCTTATTAACAGAAATCTTAACATAAGAGAAGAACTTTAATGTATTGTGATTAAAGTTAATTGCAGTTAACTTTAATAATGAATTGTCTGTGATCTCTTTCTTTGACAGCATAATAACAGAATAAGAACTCATTGATCTGAACTTATAAGTTTGCATATCAGATTCTGAGAACTGTTTCAGTGAAGCAGTCACAGTCTCAGTCTTATATAATTATTTAACAGACTTTCATTCTAAAAGAATGTTTAATGTTTATCTATAAAGTCTTACATCAACACTGTTTTCTTTCTTGTTTTCAACAAACTTAACAGCATAACTCTTAATGATTTACTTAAGATCTGATGCTTAAAGCAGATACTGCTTTATGATTTTCTCACTATAATTTATGAATACTTTTATTTATTCTCAATTCATAAACTTATTCTGTCTGCTCTCAGACAGAAACTTTAAGTCAACATAGAAGTAGCATTTACATTCTTACATATATACATATTCAATAAATGATTTTATCTCAGTGTGTTAGATATATAACTCACAATAGCTGTGGCTAAAAGTGTGGTGCCACCTTTTAACAGGTTATGAGCCCAGGTTAGTGCATGATAACTTGCATAAAACAGCACCTAGGCCACCTCTGCTGGTGGTTCAAGTTCATGGTGAGAGAGTAAGTTCAAAAGGTCACAAGTTTAAACCACTGTCTGTGTGCACTCTTTACACCTGCAGGTCAGTTGTGGGCCAATTGTGAGTTAGAGAGAGTGTTAGATATATAACTTACAATAGCTATGCTATTAGTGTGGTGCCATCTTTTAACACAGTGAATGCTTTCTCTGAAGTGACTTATTTGTCATTAATTAAAAAATCAGTTGCTGTACAGTTATGAAGATAAACATCAGTCTGTGCAGTCTCTATTTAGAACTTTATTGAAAGTTCAGTCTTCTTAATTATTGCATACACTGAGTTCTCAGTGATTCTGATTGCTCTCTTGATTACATCATTTTAAATCAACATGTAAAACACTGTATACTATGATATAATGCTGAAAGACATACATTATTCATTAAGAATAGATCTCAGCTCTGTTGCATTGTCACTTTATACAGCAAGAATCTTTACATCAAACTGAAGTTCAATCTTTAATTGTTACTTTCATAGTTTCTGTAAAACATTATCTTATTGTTTCAATAATATTGTTTATATCTTCTGCAAGTGATTGTTTACAATTTTCAGAAAGTATTGATATTTGATGAATGACAAAGACAGAGATTCACATATGTTGATGAAGATTAAAATAAAAATGTTAACTTTTTTTTTATTTATATTGTGTTCTTGCTGATTCATGAACTTAGTCAGAGCACAAACCTTATATACATTGATATTGTTCTTGACAATGAGAATTGACTTACTCAAAGTAATAATCTTGTAAAGATCATGAAGTTTAGCTGTGTCAAGATGAATAAATCAATGATGTCAGAGTCTATATGTCTTGATTTTGTTATTATGTAACATAATTATATTATTATTCATTTATGCATTCTCACTGAGTATATCTGTAATGAACTCAGAAATCTGAATCTGCAAGTTCTTACATACTTTTAAAAGAGTGATCTTTGACTTACTTTGTATATGCATAACAGAGAGTAAGATGAACTCATTAAGACTACTTAAGATATGTTTAATTATATAGATTTTTTCTTTTTCAAATACTTTTAATATGAGCTTTCTGCTCTTATTTCACATGTAGAGACTCTTATAATCAAAATATTTAAACAGTCTCTTCTTACACATCTTCTTTTCTGATAGAAGATTGACTTCAAGCTTTAAAACATAAAGTGTTAAATTTAAAAGAACTAAATTCTCATTCTTATTCTGCATAATAACTGTGTCATAATAATTAACATATAATCTTCTCTCTCTGACTTTGATAATATGCTGTCACATGCACATCAGAGAGTCACTGAAAAGCTGAAATTTATTAATCATATAAGATGAGATATCAGAGTCTGTAATTCAGTCTAATTGAAAAATCTTATTGATGATATTCTTAAAGATAGCAGCAATCTTCTTATTAGACTTATCTATAACTTCAGATTTCTGTATGTTGAATTTCTCTTCAGAAACAATCTTTACATCATAAATTTAATTTCTTCTTTTATTTCTATGCAAATTGACTGCAGTCAACTTAACTTATTTCTTAACTGTCTTGACTAACTTTGCTAACTGTATAATTTTGTGAATTACAGAGACATATTTACAGTTCTGTTTATAATGAGTATTATTATAAAGATAGCAGATTAAAGTTCTATATAATGATGAGTAATTACTGTTTAAGCTTAAGTGTCTTCTATAATCATACTATAAGATTTGACATTCTTAATAACTCTTGTTCTGTCTTTACTGCTCAGCTCATAAAGCATTATTAGACATCTTTAATTAAGTCTTCTTTTTCTGAAGTTTCTGCAGACTCATCTTAATGTCAGATGCATTCTGAGCATCAATGATGTCATAAATGACAGCATACTTTGCTGATAGTGCTTAAAGCAGTATTTAAAATTATTATTTAAGTATGATGAAGTTCTTAAATCTTAACTGTATTGCAGTGATCTTTCTGCTGAGATTGTTAAGTTAAGTTCATGTCTCATTAACAGTCATATTTGATGACAACTTATATTCAATGAATTCTGTCAAATATTGTCTCTCAGTTGTCTGCAGTTTCTTTTTATACTTTAAGAAGAAAGCATTTCAAGCTTCTTTTACTGTAATTTTGTTTATAAGATAGTTCTCATTGTCAATACTGATGCAGACTGTAATTTAGAACAGAATTTTGCTGTTAATCTGCTGATTCTTAAAATTAAGACTGTTTAATGAGAAGAAAGAAAAGATATTGCTGATGAGTGTATTGTCTGTAAAGACTTAAATGAAGATCTTTATTACATATTAAAGATTCTTGTCAATCAATTATCTCTTTATGTGAACAAATCATTTCTCACAGTTCTTTTAAGTGAGAACAGAAATTGAATGTCACTTTATAAAGAATGATAAGTTATGTTCTTGATTCATAGTGGTGATTGGCATACAGTATAAGAATTGAAGATAAAAGAGTGTGTTGTAAAGATGAATATAATAATAAAAGAAATATGTGTATGTATTGTCTGCTTATGACAATGCAGAGAATGCTTATTTGTCAATGCTTAACTTGTATTAAGTTACTGAATTGTTGTGCTTATTGTGCTCATTTTATTTTGCTCTGATGAGCAGTGTATTAAAAGCTGTCTACTTATTTTGCTTCAATAAACAGCATATTAAGAACTGTATACATTAAATCAGTCTGCACTTTCTCTGAGAAGTCTCTTGCTAACTTGAGCTCATAACTTATTAAAAGAATAATGAGTACTTGTGCTATCTGTCTATTTAATAAATTTAATGAATCAATGTTGACTGCAATCAACTTAAGTATAGTTAGATTGATGACAGAAACTCTGTCATCTAAGATAAAAGAAGACTCTGTTAGTCTCTTATGCTAAGGCTAAAGAAGTTAAGAAAGTAAATAGAGCACTGTACTTCTCAATATAAGATTAAATTAAATTGATATTTCTATGTAAATTCTTTAATTTCTTTATTTATTTCATCATATATGTTGAGAAGTGCAGTGCTCTATTTACTTTCTTGACTTCTTTAATCTTAGCATAAGAAATTAACAAAGTCTTTTTCTGTCTTAAACAGTAAAGCTTCTGTCATCAATTTAACTACATTTAAATTAACTGTAGTCAACATTAACACATTAAATTCACTAAATAAACAGATAGCACAAGTACTCATTATTCTTTCAATAAATTATGAGCTTAAATTAGTAAGAGACTTCTTAAAGAAAGTGTAGACTAATTTAATGTATACAGTTCTTAATATGCTGCTTATTAAAGCAAAACAAGTAGACAGCTCTTAATATGCTGCTTATTAAAGTAAAATAAGATGAATATGATGAGCACAATGATTCAGCAGCTTAATACAAGTTAAATATTGATAAATAAGCATTTTCTACATTGCTGTAAGCAGACAATACATATATATATTTCTTCTGTTATTACATTCATTTTTACAACACACTTTTTTATCTTCAATTCTTATACTATGTGTCAATCATCATTATGAATCAAGAACACAACTCATCATTCTTTATAAAGCAACATTTAATCTTTGTTTTTACTTGAAAGAACTGTGAGAAATAATTTATTCATATAAAGAGATAACTGACTGACAAGAATCTTTAATATATAATAAAGATTCTTATTTAAATCTTTATAAACAACACATTCATCAACAATATCTTTTCTTTCTTCTCACTAAGCAATCTCAATTTTAAAAATCAGCAAATCAACAGCAGAACTCTGTTCTGAATTATAGTCTGCATTAACATTGATAATGAAAATTATTTTATAAATAAAATCACAGCAAAAAAAGCTTGAAATGCTTTCTTCTTAAAGTATAAAAAGAAATTGCAAATAACTGAGAGACAATATTTTACAGAGTTTGTTGAATATAAGATGTCATTAAATATGATTGTTAATGAAATATAAACTTAACTTAACAATCTTGACAGAAAGATTGCTGCAATACAGTTAAGACTTAAGAACTTTATTATACTTAAGTAATGATTTTAAACACTGCTTTAAGCATTATTAATGAAGTATGCTGTCATCTATGATGTCATTAATGCTTAAATGTGAACTCACAAGTCTCTTATCTATAAGAGACTGATGAGTAAGATATATAACAATGTGAGACACTGTGTTACAACAGCTATTCAATGAAGTTCTGATGTTAAGATCTTGTATTGATGAAGATTAACAACTAAGAAACTTAAAAGATTTGTATGTAAAGACTGTCTATATAGTATTTTGCTTATCAATTATTGCATAAGAAGTTCAGCTATGATTCAGTATGAGTACATAATGATATTATAACAATTGTCTTCTCTTCTATGTGCTGATTCTTCAGTGCATTGATGTATTGTCAACATTATAGATACATTATGATTTTGTAAAATCAGATCAGCAAGATATAAGCAATGATTCACTTAACATTCTTACATATTTTACTTGTTATCTATCTCAGCTAAACTGATGATCTTATACAATACTTTAAGTTTGCTGCATTCAGATAAATAATGATTCAGCTTTATTTAACAATAAATAACACACAAAACATAAATGAAATCAACTTTTCTTTATTTCTGAATCAGTTAGATTGATGATCTCTTTGTTTAATTGCAATATATAAGAAACTCTTTCTCATATATAACTTGCACTTGTTTCATCTTCAACATCTTAATATATTGAAGTCATAGCAACTTCATGTCTTTGAATGATGCTTTTCTTTTGTAACACTTTGTAAACAGCATGATAACAAAAGTGTAACAACAATGACATCATAATCATTAAGAAAAATAAAAGAGATGTTTTTTCTGCTGTGTCTTTCATTAAGAATTCAGTGAGATTGTCAGTGATTCTTATACATATAGTATTTGAGACATCAACATGTTCTAATAATGTTAAAGTTTAAGAAACACACTCATATAAGTATGAAGAAATGTGACAAGAAATCTTTAAGTTTCTATTGCTTTCATCATCAAATACTGTTCATCAACATAGTCTTAAATGTTAATGAATTGACAAACTTATCAGAATTAATTCTGAAGATCAAGTCTGTGAGAGTTAAGTCAGTTAAGAATGCAACAGATATTATAAATAACACTGTTGACATACTTGCTTTGCTGAAATGAAATACAGAAACAGAATGTGATGAAGAAGAATACTGAACATAAGAAATATGAATGTCTTAAGATAAATTTGTTAACAAAATATCTATACAACAATGATGAGATGTACACTCTGAATAATGTTGTTGTATAAAAAAGACAGCAGCAGAGATTCTGTCACTGTATATAGATGCAGTTATATTTATTTAATCTTTTTAATGACAAAATGCTGTCTTTTTGCACTCTATCTTCACTTTCTCAAGCTGCAGATAAGTCATTGTTGATGAATTTAATTGAAAATGCTTACTTAATAATCATCATTATGCTATTAACATCACAAAACATCATCTCTGAGATGCAATTGATCTGCAAGAAACTTATTACTCAGAAAAGCATTAAGTCTGAGATTACAATCAGTAAATATCTCTCTGCTTTGTATTATACATCACATTCTTCTTCTACAGTAACATCATTATACACATTGCATCTCAATTCTGTTTTTATCTCAATCTCTAAGAGTGTCATCACTTCACAACATTGTACTCTCAGCAATTTCTTTACTTTCTTATTTATTTACACTGACATCATCTCAATGTCACATCATAATCATTACATCAACAACAAATTAAATTTTCTTTATTGTTTCTGCTGTTTAAAGCATATCAGTAACAACATCAGTCAATACAACATTGTTGAGAATCAGAATTGTAACTATTGCAAAGTACTTTAAAAATTGTATAATTTAATTTGACAGAAAGTTTCTTGTTATCTTGTAATGTATTAATGATAACAGATCTCTGTATTCTTTAACTGCTGAATTAATAACTTGCACATACTTATTAATTATGTTGTCATTATAATAATCAATGATGTTTATCAGTCTTGACTTCAGTGTCATCTTAATTATATATAGACATCATTTATTAAGCATGTCATTATCTACATCATTTATATTGCAGAGCATCACAGCAGTTATTGTAAGTCTACAGAGATTTATGATCTGTTGTTGCTCATGATTTAAGAGCAGTAGATGATCACTGTGATGTAGATATTTATATTAAATATTTTTCACTTTATAATTTGTTTTTTTAATTTTCTTACACTTTACTGTTGTCATCATATTACTTACTTCACTTCAAATATGAGCTTCTCTCTCTTCAGTTAAGTAACAACATCTCAGAAAGCTCTCATAACTCAATGCTGTGACTTAATTACTTCAACAGCAATCATAACATTAATGAATAGTTACTGTTCTTGTCTTTCACTTCTGATAATGACATGAATGCAGAGATAACAAAGTAATTTAATAGTGTTTTGCTGATGTGTTAATTATGTTTTGACTTTATTTCTTTTAAATAATACTATGTAGAATATTTTCAATAAAAGTTTTTAATTTCTTAAATCTCATTTACACTTACACTTCTTCTCTATTCTTATGTCATATTCTTATTGCAACACTTTTGCACTCCTCATATTCTCTACTTAAAGCTACTCATTGTATTCTATTAAATACTTTATTTACTTAACTTCATATTATAACTGTTCTTTTCTTCATCTTTTGCTCAAGATCTCTTCAATTTTGTATTCTTTTTCATTGTTTATGAGATTTGAGAAGAACAGTTCTGATAAAGAATTATTGTTTAGACAGCATTTATGAAACTTTAAATATGAAATATAAAATATATTATGAATTCTGTAATGAGCAGATAGAGTCAGTCAGTATAGTTATTTATTAATAAGATTGACAATTTAAAAAGACTCAATGAATTTATATAACAGTTTCTTGCTTAATCTGTGTTGCTTTAAGTTCTTAATGAACAATAGCATTAAATTATCAACATTGTAGCTTTTTTAAACATGATTTTTGTCAAAGTACTTGACTTATGCTTTCACAACAGCTTATTATTACTTTATCATTATGACACAGATTTTCTTCATTTATTGTACTCAGTCTTTTGCTGCTAATATCTCTTCATTATAGATATTGCTCTCAATGTATTGAGTAATTCTTAAATGATAGCTCATTAATGTCTTAAATGATATTCAATTAATTGTTGCATGTTTTCTGTTTGCATATGCAAACTCTGTCATTAACAGAAAAAACACTCAATTATCTTATTCTTCACAACAATAACAATATAAATAATGTTTTAGAATTTAATTCTGTCTTTTAATTTAATCATTAATTTGTAAGTAAAAGATGATGCTTAATCTTTGCTTCATTTAAAGTTGATAACAGAATTCAAATCAATATATATTAATAAAAATTGATTCTTAGTCTGAAACAATATCTCTGAGTTCTTTATAGCAACATATAATCTGTTTAATATATATGTCAGTTAACTTGATCACAGTGAGTTTTTTAATGACAGAGATATATTGAGTTATCTTTGTAAAATGATTTATAATTATCAATATAAAGTCATAAACATCAGTCTCTCATCTGCTAGACAGCAAGTCAGTGATTATGTTCATTGTTATCTTCTTTCATAATTAAGTAGATAATGACAATGACTGTAATTTGTCATATAGACAGTGTCTTAATACTTAAATTCTTAGATATACAGCACACAAAGCAACATATTCTTACACATCATTTATTATATTAACTTAATAATACTTTCTGAACAGCAAATCAATTGTTCTATTTACTTTATAATGTTTTATTAAAACATCATTATGATGCAGTTTTATAAGCTCATTCTTAACAGCTTCATCAGATAATATATATATCTTGTCTTTGTGATGAAGTAATTTAATGAAATTAAACATTCACAAACTGTCACTGATATCTTAATAGCTGCAATTATTTTGTAATTTCAAGTCTTATTACATCTTTACTGTTAAAACATCAGTGTTCTACAAGAGATGAACAAGTTCAAGAAAGAATGATTATCTTTTATTATATATTATTTTGCTGTCAGTCACTTTCTGAATCAATACATATAAAATAAACTGTTTATAATCAGTAATTTCAGCAACAAAGTTAAGCAGCTCTTCTACTACATTGTGTATAGATAAACTAAATATATAGTTATTGTTCTCTAATTCATTCTTAGATAAAAACTCTCTAAATCTTCTATTAACTTGTTCTTAACAGTTATAATCTTCAGTCTAAGTGCTTAATCAATATTCTTTTAATAAAACAATCAATATAATTTGCAAATCTAAGCTTTAAGCATTGATCTGATTAATTAAAGCAGTAATGTTTAATTTTAATTCTTAAGATAGTGTAATCAGCTTTCATTGCAATGTTGACAGCAATCTATTTATGTTTTTTTAACTTTATAGTTAGAGCATCTTAACAGCACATTAATGAGATTTGTTTTCTCTGATCAATGTATAATTATGAAATCATAAGCAGCTAGCCTCATAACTCAGCATGCTTGTCTTTTATTTAATAATTTTATATTCATAAATTCTTATAGATTATTGTGATTCATAAATATCTCAATAAGATAATGACTACTCTCAAGATAGTGTCATCAGTGTTTAAATGTCTTTACAATTGTCAACAATTCTTAATTATAAATTTCATAGTGTATTTTAACTGAGTTTAACTTTCTTAATTAGAAGATAACAGAATGTCATTGAGCATTCATTTGAAGCTGTAAATAAATATTTATTAACTTAATTATTAAGATATCAATTTCAATCTGAGCTCTTAGCTCTGAGTTAAAGTGTGTCAAAATAGATGTCTATATAAAGATGTTGTGAAGCTTACAAAACACTTGCACTGTCATTTATAATTACTTAAAGACATCTATCTTCTTGTTATTTTTGCTGCCTTTTAACAGATCAGTTAAAGAAACAGTGATCTTAGAATAGTTCTATATAAAGTGATAATAAAAGTTTATAAATTCTAAAAATGTTTGTATCTTACAATAGCTTCTAGATATCAGTCATTTCTTTATGATTTTAATTCATTGTTGATTCATCAAAACATCAATAGTGAAGATGATAAACTTAAGAAATTTCATTTATATAATATGAAAAGTGCACTTCTTTAAGTTTGCATACAGTTTAAACTGTTAAAGTTGCTTTAAAATTTGTTTTATATGACTTTGATGTTCTTTTAAAGAACTGAAATAGATTAGTGTTAGATATATAACCCACGATAGCTGTGCTATTAGTGTGGTGCCACCTTTTAACAGGTTATGAGCCCGGGTTAGTGCAGTTGTTCTTGCGTAAAACT
>JAABUY010000420.1_pt1 | contig 75488 bp, 57 predicted proteins | sample 5560271 | NCBI WGS metagenome assembly JAABUY01 (sample SAMN10711886, study PRJNA513374) | rock metagenome | isolation source: Antarctica rocks | place: Antarctica: Victoria Land, University Valley | reverse complement strand
ATTATTAATTAAATAGAAAGCTGATCTTCAGAGATTAAAGATGTAAGATAAAGAATAATTAAATAGATCTTTAATTATTAATTAAAGATTTTTCAATGAGAAATCTCTTCATTGATACTTAATATTTACTATACATAATAATTTTCAAATAATGTCTATCATAATTGATATTGTAAAAAATTCATTTTACATTCAGATACATATTCTGTCACATGACTACAATCTTATATATACTAATTTTGAAACTCTCACAACACACTATCATCAACACATCACTCAAAGTACAACAAAGTATCATTTATTTACTTAACTTACTATAATAACTCAACATTATGTCTTTATACAGCTCATCATTTAGTCAGATCTTAAACAACTTAGAAAGATTATTTTTAAATGCTTTTAATAACAGAACTAAGTCATCTTAATTAAGTCAATCTTGTTCTTTAACTCTTACAGATACTTTAAACTCAGAGTATATTCTTTAAAGATCTGCAATAAAGTAAGAGTTTCAAGACTGATGAGAAATAACTGTATAAAGTTAGAACATAGACATAAAAATTAAGAATTATACTTAAATAATATAAAATAGTTCAGTTTGTTCAGCAAAGATCTGACAGTTCTTTGCTGAAGTAGCTAGCAAATGTAATGAAAGATTAGATGTAATGTGTATTAACTGTTACAATATTATGAATTATTCAGCATCAGAAAATAATGAAACAATTATCATAAAATGTTATTTGAAAAGCAGCAGTTGTCAGAAAATAAAATCAGCATCAGAAAGACAGATTTCAATCTTTAAAGTGATAAACTTAAAGATATGTTATAATTTTCAATTATAATGCTTTAATATAATGCTCACTGTTTGACAGACAGTTCAAAAAATCATTATTAAATTATTTAATTTTATTTTTAAAGTCTTTGATTAGCAGATTCTTCAATTCATCATAGTACTCAATATATTTTTTTGTGCTGTTGAGTATGTAAAGTTTCAAAAGCTTATCTGAATGTATTATGTCAATATTAAGATTTCAGATCAAAGCAAGATTGCATAACTTCTTAAGTATTGTGTTGTAAATGTTTAAAAAGATGTGCTTGCAGAGCTTAAAACACAGATTAAAGTCTTCATTACACTTAATGAATAAAGCAGTTCAAATTATCTTGCATTTTTAGACATTACTGCATACTTTATTGACATTAAGTGAAAGTATACAGAGATATTTTTAGTCTTTAGAGAATTAAAGAGTCAACATAATGATAAAAATTTTGCTGAGTATGTTCTTAAGATGTTGAAGAAGTAAAATTTGACACATTAATTGCTGATAGTCATAGCAGACAATGCATTCAACAATTATATATTATAATGTTATCTGAGTCAACTTCTAAGTTAGAAGAATATTATTTAAAGTGATGAAACTGAAATCATGAACTGCATAATACATATAATTCAGCTTGCAGTCAGTCAGCTACTTATATATTTGAAAGTGAATGCAAAGAATGATTAGCTCATCATTACATTTAATGATGATGAGTTATAAAATTTCACAATTAACAAAGATTACTTCTTTAACATCATACTGAAAAAGATTAGTATATCTTTTATAACACTTTATTATAATGCTCATATCTGTTGAGTTAATATTTTAACAAAAGTCTCATATAGATTCAATTATTAACTATTGTCATTATGACATCATCACAGTGTTTAGAGTTGTTCAAAGATTTGTAGAAGACAAATTCACAGAATATGATTAAGAATGTAAAAACTTAATAAAATTCTTTATACAATATGCTGAGTTAAGCATATAAGCTACAAACTGAACTTTCTCAATGAATAGAATGTTTAACTTTAACAATAAGCAGAATGAAACTTCTTAGATGTAATACAAAAAAGTGACAACATATTAAATATATACTGTATTTTCTGAAGCACTTCAAGAACTAAACAGAGACAATGAGTGCTATCAGTAAGTTAACAATTTATAAGCTGTAATATACATATAATGATTTATTTGATCATCTTAAAAAACAGAATGAAGCAATCAGAGAGTTTGAATTGTTCTTTAATGCTAAATTACAGAATGTCATTAATGCATTAAAAAAGAAACTGATTCAATATTATGAAAAGATAAAAATCAATTAAGAATTGTTCTGTAATCTTGATGTCATATTGAATTTATGCAATAAGCTTAATATGTACAATGTAGAATATTCTCAGTTCTCAATAAATATTACATAGCAAGACTGACATATTGTTTCAATAAAGAGAAGACTGAAAAGATTTATGTTTAAAGTATAAATTTGAGTTTCAACAATACTACAGAGTTAACTATCAGCACTTAAAGAAAGAATTATTAAATGATGATTTAAGAATTCTTGACTCAAAGAAGAAGAAGATAATAACAATGATGAGTTGCATAAAAAATGTAAAAAAGCATTAAGACACATCTGTAACAGAAGAAGTCTCAGATTATCTGTAAAAGTCTTCAGTATTAAATGTAAACATTTTAATACTTAATTACTGAAAGCTGATGAAGAACTTAAAATCAACAATGACACAATTCATAAAAGATATACTTGCAATTTCTGCAGCAGATATTGAAGTTAAATGCTTGTTCAACACAACTTAAGATGTGATTACATATTGTTAAAATTGACTGAACTTAGACATTATTGAGAACATTATGCTGATTAAATATCATGATATGTTCATTCTTGCAGCAAAAGCGATAAAAATAATTAAAGAAAGATCTGCATTGATAATAATTGTCAATAGTGATGAGAAAGATTCATCAGTAAATGAGCTGAATTCAACAGCAACTGAATTATATATAGAGCTTTTATCAAATCACTACTTCAGTGATAATGATCTTTATGATGATAATGACTATAAGAACAACATCAACTTCAGACTTTATGATCATAATTAAGATAAGAACATTGATTTAAGACTTAACAACAATGATTATAATTAAATTTCAAATACAGAAGTGATACAATTAAGTATTATAAATATCTTGAATAGCACACACTTAGAATATGTAATTACTGATGATGATCATAGTTATAAGTCAAGAAAGATTAAAGATCATATAAATTCATTATCTAAAAGACTTACTACAGCAATTAATGCATCAGCTATTAAGATCATCAATGATGACTTAATAATTATTAATCTCAGTTTTTAAATTATTCACTTAAATGACTCTGCTCAGAGTACATTGACTGTCAATATACACACAGTCTTGAATATAATACAACATTAATTAAGAGAGAAAAGTCTTCTTTATTAATAAAGTAAAAAATTGTTAAAAGCATTACACTTACACTTAAAAGCATAAATAAAACACATTAAGTTTTTAATTACTTCAGTATTATAATTTCACAAAAGACAGAATCTTCTGTCTATTGATATTACTAATAATTATTTAAAGTCAAGAGAAATTCATTCTTTCTTATTTAAAAATGATGTTAACATTTATCAATTTAAGCATCAGCAATCTCAATAAACATATATTTAACATAATTTTTAATTTAAACATCAGATCTCTTTACTCTTTCTATGTAGTTTATGAACACTTTAATTTTCTTAAATTGCTTATAATAAGTACAAGTTACATGCAAGCTAATAATATTGAGTGAAGTATTAGAATTGAATGTGCTCAGATGTAGAAGAGAATGTTTAAGAGTCTTTAAGAACATTTAACTTTATTTAAAGCATTAAAATTCATTTTGATTCTCTGTATCTTCATTAACATTATTATTATCATTATCATGATGATCTTCATTCTTCTCATCATTATTCTATATCTCTGCTGAGCCTTCTGCCTCTTGATCTGCATTATTAATGAAGATTAAAGCTTATAATGTTGACAGTTAATCTTTGTTGTTGATTTTAATTCATAAATATAGTTAATCAGCAAGAAGCTAATAGACAATTGTAAAGAGCATTATAATAAAGTAATATAATTATATTTGATTAATTTGTATCTCAACTTCATCACTCTTTAACATTGAAGTAGCAGTCTATGAAGTTTAAAATTTAGTTAAATCTTTGATAGATAAACAATGCAGAATTAATATATTTTGTCTTTTTTCAATATTGTCTTTCTAATATCTGCATGCACAAGTTCATCAGATTTAAAAAAGATACATTCATTATCAGTATTTTCATTCAGCATCACTTAGACAGAAAAAATTACTGCAACTTTGCTTTTATCATTATTTAACATCATTTCTGCTTCTTCATTCTTATCTGTAGAAACATTGAACACTGTTGAGAGCTAATAATTATAAAATGAAACAACATTAACTTTTGTCTTCAAAGTCATTATAAAAAAGTATTAAAAATATAATATACATTAATGATTCTTCTTGTCTGCTATGTGCTCTGAGTCAAGTATGCTGCTATTAAAAACCTGCATAGTAAGATTTGAATTCTCATCTTCAGCTATAGTAAGTTATTTATAATTATTAAATTGAATGATTCATTCTTAATGTTTAACTACTTTATCTAAACAGTTATCTCAACAACTTTAAATATACTTGTCTGCTTTTTCAATCTAATCATATCAGCACAGACTAAATGTTAAATAAAGTTAATATATCTTTTCTTTAATTATTAAGAAAGCACTCTTTGCTTTAAGAAGCTTATATAGAGCTTGTATTTCTTTAACAGCTATAATTAAGTTGTTTTGCTGAGCAATATCTTCATTCTTCTTTTACTCAGTCATTACATTCTAATCTGTAAGAAAGATTACTACAAATAAAGTTAAAGTCTGATACAGAACACTATAATTATTTATTAATACTTATTATATTTACTCTCTGCATATCTCTTAGCAACAATTTTCTTTCTTGTCTTGACTACATATTTTGTTCTTTAAATTCTCATCTTGAGCTTTTTATATTCTGAATTATGTTTAAAATCTATATTCAATCTATTCATTGTCATATCATTCTGCTCTTGAGCCTCTTCAATATCAGTATCTGTAAATGCATTAATCATTGAAGAATGTGATGAGATCAATTTCTGAATGATATTAAAATATAAAGAATTTAATAAAAAAATAAATAAAGAGCTTCTGAGTTCTTGAATATGATTTAATCTCTGATTTAGTATATATTTTGTGCATTATAATTGAGCATTATAATAAGTGAAGTTACATACTAAATTTTGAGTCAAAAGAAGTAAAAGAAGCAGCTGAAGTACTTTGAGACAGTGCAGCATTAAATGTGAATTTAAAGTAGTTAATGAGTGCTCTTATTCTTTTTTATTAATTAGTAAAGTCTTCTTTCTTCAGATATGCAGCAATGTCTAAGATAAATAAATTAATTTCATTAATCTTTTTCTTTCTCTTCTTCTTAGATTGAGATGAAAAATCTAATGTATCAATAGAATGTGTTCTTTTGCTGATGAATTAATCTCATTTAATAATGAAAGATGTGAAGTCTGATGTTTTTGCTATGTTAATGAGTTGATTCAATTCAATAATGAGAAGTATGAAGTCTGATGCTCTTATTACATTAATAAAGATAATTTTTACACTCAGTTTTTTCTGTTTTAATGATGTATTTCTAAAATAAAAGTCAGCATCATATCTCTTCATTACTTACTTTACTTACATGATGCAGAAAGAAAATGTAGAAAGCTTAATGCAAAAAGTAAGATGTTTTGTAAAAAGAAAATGTAAAAAGTGTTGTATTAAAGATAAGCAAACTCACTAAGTCTTTATATTATCATTTATTTACATGAATGCTGTGTTTTTGTTATCAGTGAATTTGTAGATAACTAAGATCAATTTAAATCAAACTGCATAATTATTTAAATTTATTGATTCATGATCATTTCTTCTTAAGCTACTATCTGAGAAATTCAAAGCAATATATATAATTTGTAAAGTGTAATATCTCAATCATGTTAGTTGCAATTCCTTTACTAAGTATAGATCTTCTCACAGTAAAGAAACTGACATTAAAATTATGTTGTATAGCATGACAGAGTCACAATAAAAGTCAAAGTTACAAAGAAATATTAAGCAGACTTTAAAGCTTGTGAATCTGACAATATAAGATTTATTGAAGAGAACAGAATATGAATTACAGATAAAGATGTATAAGACAGAATTAAGTTCATGAAATGAAAGCAAAAAATAGGCTGTCAAGTATGACATTTTTAAAGAAAAAAATTAAATCATTAATAACTCTTTTTTTTTCAAATTAGTTTCTGTACAAAAAGAGTTAAGTGAGTCACATAATTGCACTTATTTGTAATATAGTTGTTGAGCTATATAAGAAAGAGAATCTGATAATATCAAAAAAATTATAAAAGATGAAAGCAATCTTTCATACATTGCAGACTTACTAAAAAGATAAAGTGTACTAATTAATGTATTTTTGCTCTGTAGAAAATGAGTGATCTGATAATTAAGTTAATAATGTTCACATATAATGCTTATAAAGCAGACATGTAGTCAAACAAGAAGAATTGTGCACAATGCTAATTAAAAATGTTGCAATAATAACTGCTATCAATATAAAGCTGCTTAATAACAGAAGTTAACTAATTCTAATTTAATTTAGACTGTTAAGAATAATTTAATTCAACTCTGTTTGAAATCTGACTCTACACAGAATCAGGTTGAGTTGTAAAGTAGAGCTCAGTGAGTTAAGTTAAGTTCTAAAATCTGAGCTCAACTCAACCTGATGGCCACTCTAAATACAATATAAAGCATTTTAAATTTCAAGTTAATTTTTAATGAAAGTTATATCTACATCTTATAATGAAGCTATAAACATTTCAGTGAACTCTTTCAGCAAAGTTTCTTTATAAAGTTAGATTTAATTCTCTTCATTAAAATGTAAATTGATGCAGTAACAATGTGAAGTATAAACTTTTTCAGTGTCTTCTTTAGCTGCTGTTTCATCAGAAAAAAAAAGAATTTCATGTTCAGTATTAAATTCATTATTATGTAAAAGACTCTCACTATGATGACTTCTGTTTATTGCTGTATAATTATCAATTTTTAAAGAATTCATTTCTGTTATATAATTATTCTGTACTCACTATTTAAGCTGTATTAAACTGAGCAGCAGTACAGAATCTACAGCAACATCATTATTATATAAAGTCTTTATAGATTTCTTAAGTTTAAAGTTTCATATAAAGTCTATCAACACTACTAGATCTCTAAAACTTATTATGACTTAAGTCTGAATATATTATATATGTACATTTCATTTTAAATGTAAATTCAAGATAACTCTCAGCACTCTGTATATTGATGATGTCTGTACTGTATATATGTTTAGAGTCAGCTTTGCTGTTGTGTTATGTCTTATAAGATGATTTGTAAAGTAAATGAATTTATATTTAACTGAGATAAAGACAAAGATATATTTTTAAGCTTACTGCTTTGTGCAACTATACACTATATATAAAGTAGTGCAGTTCTTCTCTACTGACTTTTCTGTCATTATAATGCTTACATCATCAATTCAACTTGCTGCTATGACTCAAAGCTGTGAATCATTGACTAGATTCAGCATATTAACATTATAAAATAAATATAAAATAAATAATAATGATAAGCTTTAAAATATGTCTATATGAATGACAAAGCTCTTTAACTCATATTTTAATAACTTTATTATTAATGTTCTTTTTCTCAAAAAGTCTTCTATTCAGTTTACTATCTTTAGTGATAGATGATGTTTTTAAAGATTGTAAAGTAATCTTTTGTGAAAGACATTATTAAAGATTTCTAATACATTCAGTATTAATAATGATGTAATTAATATACTTAATTCTCATATTCTGTAAATCTGCTTCAGCAATGTATGAATTGTCTACTCTGTAAATACAATTTTTTGACTTCTTAACAGTGTTTTAAGTAGCAATTAATAAATCTTTATTATGTAATTTATTCTGTATATCATCATGAACTTCAGAATCTTGCTCATAATATTTAAAAGTATTACTAATCAATATATCTTAAACTGTTAATAATCTTCTTTATTGAGCTTCTGCAACATTACTGTAATAAAGTATTTAAAGATTCTTAAATGTCTTTTACTGTTCAGATATAAGTTGTACAGTGAGAGCAGCAGTGAGAGTAGTTGCAATAATATTTAGTGTAAAACTTAATTTAATATATTATTTAATTTTAATGTCTTATTATTTAATATCTGCATTATGATCTCTGTTAATTTAATCTTTATAATTAAAGACATAAGTACTGACTTAAAATACTTATATTCTGCAATATTGCTGAGATCTATCTCTAAAAAAATTAAAAAGAAAATTATTCAAAGTAATTCTGTCTTGTTCTGCAGTTCTGTAAGTTTCAGTTCTTCTATCTATTTCAGAACAGAAGTAAAAGTCTGATTTGCAGTTTTGTAATTTTTAATTTACTTCATCAATTTTTATAGTTTCTGAAAGTTCTTTAAGACTATCTCTATTCATTCTTTATAATTCATTCTCATTAATTTTGTCAGCTTCTTTTCTTTTTCATTATAAGCTCAGCAGTACATCTCTTAAATGTGTATGCTTTACTTTTTTTATCAACAATAATAAGTTTTATTTACTTTTCTCATCATCTCTTTTGCTTTTAAGTCAAATTCTGACTTTAATCATTTACTAAGAGTTAACATTAATACTGTTATCTTCATTATGACTTAAATTGTCTCTGTAATGACAGTTATATATTGCTTTATATTAAATTCATTGTAATTATAAAGTAACATTGATAGCTATTTTATCAAAATCTATTATAAAAGCTTTATGTCTGCTCTATCTTACTGTTAATAAAATTGTAATGTAATTTCTGCTGTAAACAGTAGAAGATAAATGACAATAAAGTAATAATTAAAGTCATAATGTTATTGTTGTATCTTATAACTGATTAATCATTAAATAATGTCTAAGCTGTTTAGCATTAAGTCTATGATGCTATATATTTGCTAAGATCTTTATGTAATTAAGCTCTACAGTAAGAATAAAGAGAGCTGTTATTCATTTATTATTTATATTAATTGCTTTATCTATAAATTCTTCTTCATTCTCAGATTCTCTTATGTTGAATGATGCAGATTGAAGTCTTTCACTATAATATATTGTTAATAATTATTTTTCAGTAAATTATTCAGTTACTTTAAAGTTACTATGATATTTTCTTTGACTGCTTCTCTGTACACATTGTAAATGCATAAACACTTAGACTGACTATATTTAGTATATTAAATCTTTAAAATTATAAGATTTTTACTGTATGTCTAAACTGTTCAGTCTATGCAATTCAATTATAAATTGATGTAAAAGCAGACTCAGATTAATTCTTTTTCTGTGAGTTCTAAATAAATTAAATAAAATTGATTCTTGCAGAAATGATAAATATTGTTGTTGTATTTATTATGTTATGACTTCTGAATGATCAGCACATTATAGTTTTATATGATGAAATTCTAAAGCAAAGATGTCATAATCTTATTTTTTAACTTCATTGTATTGTACTGTAAGATAACAAAGTTTAAGTGTATTAACATTACTCTGTCATCATTATGATCTTTAAAGTTAATGCTGTCTCTATATTTATAATGTCTATCATAAACTCATCTTAACTGATAAATAGCAAGCTCACTAAATTCTACTTAAAGACATTTTCAATTTCTGTTGTTTAACTGCTCTTTAAATCTATCTGATACTCAGAGAATTTAATGCTTTAATGATTTATTGCTGTCTTTACTGCAGCATTTATCATTCACATTTTTAAAAATTTAAATGTAATTCTTTTATTTCTATTTTCATTCACTGATCTTAAAGAAGTTCAATTTATATCTGTAATCACTGTTTTTGTAAATGATACTGATCACTTTCTGTTTTCATTGATGAATGTCTTCAGAGCTGATGTCAGAATTAATGAAATTCTTATAAGAATTTTAAATATTATTAAATAAGATTTACTGATGATTTCATAACTGCTACTCATTGTTGTATATAATGTAAGTATTACATTCTTATTAATATTGTCACTGCTGTTACTATTGTCACTGTTGTTACTATTAATGCTTTTATTATAACTGTTAATGTCAATCTTACTGACTTCATCATTAACTATCTTTAAGAATATGACTTCTTTAAGTTTAATAATTAATATCTAAATTAATACTCATTACTGAGTCTACTTAATGTTATATGTTATCTATATATGCATTATCTCTTTCTAAAACTCAGAACATTTATTATTTCATATCTTGTGTGAGTCTTCACAGCTCATATACTTTTTAATACTGAATTTTAAATTTTTAAAGAAATAATTCTTGAATCTATAATTCTCTACATATATACTGCATTTCTGAGTATCTCTACATTAAATACTTATGTAATCATATTTATAACACTTAAAGCACTTCTAAATGCAGTAAACTTAATTATATAACTCTATTTTCTTGTATTCAGAGTCTCAAATCAACTCAATTTAAAATGTTAAATTAATATACTCTGCATTTATAAATTTCATCATTACAGACTTTGTTGCTTGTTTTGAACTGCACAGTCACTTTATATAATTAATTAAAATGTTTTTTTCAGCTTTAATTTTATAATTTTCTGTCTGTATACATATCACTATAATTTGCTAATCTTTTATTTTAATGCTCTGTACTAATATGCTGTACACAATAATATCATAAATGATGATGACTATCTTGCTGTCTGCTTTTAAAGATATAATTTATTTAATGTTACTCTGTAATGACTCTTTTTCAGTCACTATGAATGCATACATTATTAAATTATCTGACTTCAGTTACTTAACAGTTATAATTTTAATAGTGATGATGTTTTAATTTATAATGATATGAATGTAACTGTTAATGCAGTTATGTAATATAATTGATGAGAAAATGTATCAGTAATCAATGAAAACAGTGTTAATGAGTTTAATGACAATTCTGCAATCATTAAATATGAAAAGATCTGTAATGATGTTTCTTTCTTTAAATAATGATGAAAAGAATGTTATTATTAAAAATAATGATACATTTACTGTCATTTAAGCTTAAATGTGTGTGTATCTATATTCTATAATGATGAAGAATTGCAATGCAGAGTTTTTGTTAATAAAGACTTTTAAAATGTTTTTTGTGACTGTAGTATTGTGTTGCACAGTATTTATAATTTATCATAGAACTTTCAGATCTATTATAATTTAAATTGTTTTAAATTAATTTAAAACTCTTTCTGCAAAGTTCTGAACAGATCTGATGAAAAATTCAATGTAAAATCATTAAAAAATCTTTTTAATTTTATTGTTTTTAATTTTTAAATTTATAAAGATCTGAAGTTGAATTGCTTTATGTTTCAATTGAGTGATGTGCTTTAATAAAGATGAGAATTGTATGTTTATAATTGATCAAGAAGATCTTGACATTGTATTTTATATTAAGTTATAGTGCACAATAAGATGAGTTACTGACTAGATTTTGAGCTTATTTGATGTGATTTTGATGAAGTTATTTCAAAAATTTAGTTTGAGCTGAAGAAGGTGTTTTTTTTTTGATTGTTATGGGTACAGATATGGTAACTTAGGTAAATATTACAATTCAAGCTGGTCCTGATAGGTATCCATTATAGGTATGAACGACAATAAGAATGATAATGATAATAATAACATGAGGAAAGTTTCCCATTGTCACACCAACCTGAAGAATCATCTGAAGGGTCATCTGTTGATTGATGTGCACATGCACAGATGGACAGACAGGTATTTGAAAAGAGAGGATGTCAGAGGGAAGTCTGTGGCCTTACCTGTCCCTGGATGATGATGGCAATGATGGTTTCTCTATATAATATCAATATCAATATTAATGACAGTATTGACACTGTAACGTTAACAATAATCTAATACAGATTTGTAAATGGTGTACCTGTTTATTAATTGATATATGCATGCGACTGATGCACCATTGTAAGTTACCTTACTTGTAGGTGCGAGTTTGAGCGGAATGAGGAGAGGCGAGAGAAGACCCTCTCACGCTAAAAGTCACCATCCACTGCAACTGTAACAGCGAGAGTCTGCTCAACGTCGACAATAATGCTCCTCTAAGCTCGCCATCCCATAGCTTCGACGACCGAGAATAGCCTTTGTCAATCTATCCTGTTCGGCTTCTCTCCTAAGCTTATTAGTTGCAATGCCATAGTTCTGTTCTTGGCCCATCCACCAACGCACAATCTGACATTTGAGAGACCGACTCCGCCTTCCCGACTGGACGCGACCGACCTGGCTTTGCACGCTCTGCAAGCTGGTCTTAGCCATCTGTCGGAACGAAGGGGATAATCATCTAATGGTAATTCATATGTCCGCATCTCCATTAATTGACAAGATCTGTCAACTCGAGTTGGACGTCAAACTCAGCAGTTGGCGTCAGGTTCCGTCATTTTCACGCCCACAGGCCAGTCTGCGACCTTTGCAGAGTTCTGCTTCGTCGCTCGATGAGACATGTCGACTCCTTCGACGGCCACTGCTACCATACCACAACCTCACTCACACTACGGATACCCACAGCATCAAGCATATCAAGCAAATGTCGGATCTTACGCTTCTAATAACATGGTGCTGAACGGGCCACCTCGATTACCTGCTTCCTACAAAACTTTTCCCACGAGCAATTCATCCTCCTCTACCATTCATCGAACGACAGCAACACAATCGAGCAGACAACCTCCACCGTCATCCAACATGCCCGCCTCACAATCTTCATCATCTCTCGCGGAGTCGAGAAAGCGCGATAAACGTCCCGACTGGAACGAGTTTTACAGGAACGGCCCACCGAAAGAGATTATTGTCATCGATGACGACTCTCCACCTCCGAAACCTCATCCTGAAGACGGCCGAGCAAATCATACAACTAGAACCGTCATGGGGAATACAAACCCACAACAGCGTGCCAACAAGAAACGGAAGACGGGCCAGTCAACGACTTACGATTCCGCGTACGACCAGCAACAACCTTACTCTGCTACCCAAACTCCTCACTACCGCGATTCTCCCTCAGCCACCACGATATCCACTGATCGAACGACCTCTGCATTAAACACCACCGCGGCTACGTCATTGGGCTCACAAAGCGGCGGTAGCAACGGGGCCTACGCAGACAACGGCATGGTTGGGCAAAAGAGGAAAAGGGTAACTCGAAAGACACTTGCGGATGAGGCCAAAAGGAGGGAGATCGAAGTCAACGGTGATGCTTATGATAGTTACATTCCGCCACCGAAGCCGCCGATCAAGGCCAAGGACGTCTTCGTGCCTCCGGTGCTCGATGTGAGTGGTGTCCACTTCCATAATAATCGCGATAAGAAGCTCTAACTAGTGACAGCTGCCCCCGCCGGTGCTTCAGAAAGTGGATGATGATGATGGTCACTATATCGTCGTGCCGGACGTCGATCTCACACGCAGATGTAAGTACAACACCATAACACGCATCATAGTCCTTGTACCTGATTCTCTGTAGATCAAGTGTCACGACTGCTCGGACAGGGTACGTTTGGCAAGGTCGTCGAAGCCTACGACAAGCAAAAGGGAACGAAATGTGCCATCAAGATTATACGATCAGTGCAAAAGTATCGAGACGCCTCTCGGATAGAGCTACGGGTTCTCTCGACCCTTTCCCACAACGACAAGGAGAACCGGAACAAATGCATCCACCTACGAGATTGCTTCGACTTTCGAAACCACATCTGCATCGTAACAGATCTACTGGGACAGAGCGTCTTCGATTTCCTGAAAGCAAACGTTTTCGTTCCCTTCCCGAGTAGCCAGATACAAAGCTTTGCTCGACAGCTTTTAACCAGTGTGGCTTGTAAGTGTCCGCAACATGAACGTGGTCTATTTGCCACTGATAGGGGGTCTGTAGTTCTTCATGACCTCAATCTCATCCATACCGATCTAAAACCAGAGAACATTTTACTGGTGTCCAACTCGTACCAGACCTTCACCTACAACCGGGCAATACCATCGTCGTCGACCACCGTCCAACGTCAAGCACGGCAAAGACGAGTTCTGCTAGACACCGAGATACGACTCATCGACTTTGGCTCTGCCACGTTCGACGACGAGTATCATTCTTCAGTAGTATCGACGAGACACTATCGAGCGCCAGAGATTATCCTGAATCTGGGGTGGAGTTTTGCTTGTGATATATGGAGCATTGGTTGTATCCTGGTGGAGTTCTACACCGGCGATGCATTGTTCCAGACACATGATAACCTGGAGCATCTTGCCATGATGGAAGCCGTATGCGGCGGTAAACTCGACACCAGGCTAGTGAAACAGGTGCAGCAGAGTGGTAGAGGAAACAACGGCAATCAGGCCGCCAAGTAAGTGTATGAACGTTGCTTTAATCCTGTAGCAAAGCTGACCGGCTCACAGATACTTCGTCCGAGCCCAAAGGCTCGACTACCCGAACAACGAGACGTCGAGGGCTTCGAAAAGATATGTCAAAGCCATGAAGCATCTGCACGTAAGTCTTCCTCGACGTTGGTCACTAAATTTGATCCTATGCTTACGGTCGATGTAGGAAATCATCCCACCTACGACGGTTTTCAATAAGCAGTTTCTGGACTTACTCAAGAAGATCTTCGTCTACGACCCTAAACAACGCATCACCGCCAAGCAAGCGCTGCAGCACCCGTGGTTCAAAGAGAGCATCATCGACGACGGCACCGAAGCCGCTCGCATCCGCGTGGAGCGGGAAAGGGAGAGGTTAGCCAACGGGTACCACTAGTGTGGTTGAAACCTCGACGGCTTCCATCTACACCTTCTCGCTGCACAGAAGATCTAGCGTGTGCTGGTTGATGGGTTACGAAACGCATCATGCTCGACGAGCTCCTGGGTTGCATCACATTGTCCTACTGTGTTTGTTTAAAGCGGTTTGCTCAAACCCCTCTTTCTTACGGGTAGAGAGGAACCAATTATAGCTAAGCACCGTGGCATCCATCTCAGTGCATAGAGATACTCGGCGTTTCTTGTATTGTTTCTTTCCCGATGCATGCATGGTATGGTTCATGGAGACGTGGGCACTACGAACGGGATGGCATGATCTTTTACTTTTATGGGAAATCGATCTGATCTCATCTCCTCTACGATCTGACGAAAGGAAGGAGAAAGAAGGCCATCTTTCGCCAAGAATGATCATATGTATCCTTACCCTACGAACCTTGCAGTGCATGTTCCGTCTGCTCCAGATGTCGATACGTTTCTAGGTTCTCACGCCGCAACTATGCCAGAATAGAGTTTGTCTCTATGGCAGCCGTCATATGCATCCCTCTCGCACGCGACTCTCCAACTTCAAACAGCCGCCCAAAAATAACCAACTCTGCCCCTTCCAGCCTTCTCCGCCTACCGTTCTTGCTCTCTCACCCATTGACCCACCTCACCCTTGAAACTCTTTACGCTCTTCCTCCATATACACATACGCGCAGAATCGATAATGGTTCGTCAGACCGCAATCTTTGGCTACAGTATGGTACAATAGCAGAGTCAGCTAGCTTCAAACGGTGGTTTTCTGACGTGATCCTCTACTGATTGTCGAAAGCGGAAGGTAAGGGGTGACGCGATCTTTATCTCCTGGCTTTACCTCCAGATGGCCGCGTCGCGGAAAGTGGAAGGTTTTATGGTTAAGGAAGCCTGGTGCTTTTGGTGTCTGTGTGGAAGGGAGGGAAGGAGGGAGAAGGTGGGACGGGTTGTGCTGGGGATGCTTGACGGTTGCCTGGATGAGGTGGTGCAAAGTGCTCTTGAAAGAGATGGGAAAGCTCCGAAGCCCGGTTTTCATGATATATATTAGACAGTTCACGACCCAACCGGCACTTAATGGCTGCGTTATGTGGATTCTACTACTAGTAGTCCATATCACCAACTACCCACGCGCGTCTTGTCGAACTCATGCTGCCATCCATGCCGCCCCAGCCCACCCCAGACGCCCCCCCAGCGCAGCGCAGCACAGCGCACCCTACCCTACCCACTCGACATCTCGTCCTCCTCCCACACACAACCACCCTCACCATCGCCACGCCACACTCCCCTACACCCCCACCACCTTCCCCCCCCAAAGCGGCGCAACAGTCTCCACCGCCCTCTCCACCACGGCGCGCACCCGATCCCGCAACACCCCCGACTCGCACTCCACCTCCAGTGTCTCGAGCCAGACGCGCGCCACGTGCTTGTCGACCCGGATCTCCACCCCCGGCACGGGTATGCCGATCGCGTGTAGTCGCGCTAACTCTTCTTCGGCTTCTAGCTCTGCGAGGTCGTGCGCTGACGAGTCTGGGGTTGACGTGCGTGGTTCGGGCTTGATGGTGGAGTGATCGGTGGGGGGGAGGGTACTGGGGTGCGGGTTGGGTCGGGGTTGGAGGAGGGGTGTGATGGTCGGGCCGAATTGCGCTTCGAGAAACATGCAGAGGCGCGTGAAGCGCTCGCGGGGGGTGATGTTGGCGTGGGGGTTGGGGTGGGTGTGGGTGTGTTTGGTTGACGAGCCTGTATGCGCGTTAGGATTATGTGGCGTGTTGTGGCGTGGCGTGGCGTGTTGAGTGGAGTGGGGTGGCGGGGACTTACGTTTCACGGCAGCGGGGCTGCTCTCGACGGTGAAGAGGACAGCCAAGACGGCGTCAGCGATACCGTCATTCAGCACGTTGCCCTCCCATTCGATCGACACCTCGCCGCCGTTCTGGCACCGGACCGTGACGCAGCCCATGATCAGGAACGCTGCGCGTTGCGGGTCAGGCGCGCGCGCGATCTCGTAGTCGGCTGGCTCGTAGTCTTGCGAGTCCCCGCCGTGCCCGTTCGTCGTGGTGGCGGCGGATCCGTTGGCCTGTTTGCTTTTGCTGTCGAGGTCGAGCTCCTCGATCGCGCCGAAAGTGCCCTCCAGCGCCCATCGGATCAGGTCGATGCCGGCCGCGCTCAGCGTGAGCCGCTGCTTGCACGTGATGGTCGTCGTCGTCAGGCCGGCGTACTCCCGCAGGTCCTCGGGCGCCATCAGCGTCATCTTGAAGTCGTTTTGTACCAGTACCCCCGTGATGACTTGCGGCTCGTCGCGTTCGGGGTCTTGCGGGGGTGGGATCTGGGCGAGCTTGCCGACTACTTTGGCCGTCTTGACGGTCTTGAATGGGATCTTGAGCTCTTCGCAGTTGGCGGGGCTGTAGACTTTGACTTTGGTGGTTTTGTCGGTGTTGAGGGAGAGGAGCTTCGATTTCAGTCGCATCATGTTGTGCTTTTCGCCGTGCACCAGGATCTGACGATGGTTATCGGCATCGCTCCGTGAGAGGAGACGGCTTCTATCCGACTTACCACGACCGGCGCAGCCACTTGCTCGATGAAGTCTCGATTCTCCTGCCCGTCGACGTGCGCTGCAAAACTGTACTCTTGCACGCTACACCTCCTCGGGATCATGACCTTTTCTCCCTCGCCCGTCGGTCCCGATGGTCTCGCTTTCGGTCCGGACCCACCGCCGCGACTGGTCATGATTGCCGGTATACTCTCCGGTTCGTTCATGATCTGCTTCGCCATCGTTCCTTCGACGCTGTACCCAGTAATAACGACGCCGTTCCTGTCGTTCGGCGCCCAACGCTCCAGCAACTCTCGACTGACTCCGTTCTGCAGCATGCCCGGGCTAGCCAACATCACGCACCCCCCTACATCATCGAAGCGTTCCAAGTTCTTCAAACTCCGTATGAACTTGAAGTCCCACGGTCCACTCTTGCCGACATCACCAGCCTGCTCTGCCTCCGCCATCCGCTCGCGGAACAGGCGCTTGATATTATCGTTCATGGCCCCGACGTACGTCTGGTACACGACCATGCACTTGCGCGCGAGGTTGGAGGCGTAGTAGATGGGGAATTTCTGAAAGTCCGGGTGGCGATTCCAGTACTCGTCGAGGATCAGCAAGAGCTCTTGGGCTCTGCCGAGCGCGAAGACGGGCATCAGCACCCTGCCGCCACGGTTCAGGATGCCGGTGATGCTCTTCATCAGGGCGGCTTCGCGCTCGACGCGCGGGATGTGCGAGGCGATGCCGTAGGTGCTCTCGGTAATGAGGACGTCGATCTTCACGTTCGCGGGCACCTCGGCCGATATCAGGTGGCGGTCGTCTTCGCGCGAGTAGTCGCCTGTGAAGAGGATCTTGAGGCCGGCGATCTCGATCAGGAACATGGCCGCTCCGAGCACGTGGCCGGCGGGGTAGGGGGTTATGCGGATGGAGGAGATGGTGTGGGTGGTGTGGTAGTCTATTGCTTCGATTTGGGGGAAGGTGGAGAGGTGGTCGGTTTCGGTGTAGAGTTGTATTCGCTGCTCGGAGGAGGACGATGTGTTTCTGCAACGGTTTAGTTGTAGGGACATAAGGAAAGGGACGGTGTTTGTTACCCAACTCGGACACTGTCCTGTATGAGCCATTTATAGATTGCTTTGGTAGGATGGGTCATGAAGACTCGTCCTCGGAAGTTTGTCTTGGCAAGTACGTAGGGCAGTGATGAGGCATGGTCCAGATGAAAGCTGTAGTGGACTCATCAGTAACAGCGTAACAGCGTAACAGCAGAGATGGTGACAGTCACACCATGATCTAGATAAAATAGAGGGGGGACACGTAGTGCGTAAAAGCCAGCACAACTACACGAGATGCTACATGCAAATATTGCTCTCACGGCAGCATGATGGACAAAGCAGGGTGCACGAGATAAGTTCTATTGTTTCTGATATACATGAGTTCAACATGATCCCGTCCAGGAGAACGTAAGCCCCCTTCATGAAGCAGACCTATTGCTGTAACCCCGGATATACACATAGTGTTTGAGGGCAGATAAAGTGCATAAGATGATAGGAGTCAACCAGAGCTGGTCCAGCTAGTCCCCTCCAGCATTAAGTGCCGACGCCTTATTCTGAAAGAGAGAGTGCGCTTACTGGCTTATTAGAAGTATGTCGACTGTGCTGAGATCAAATTCGTCGTAGAAAGGAAGAGCCGCGAGCCCGTCGTAAGCAGGATGTATTCCAGCGTCAAGCTAGGATAGTCACTGATTAGCTTTGTCTGTCAATGGGATATGCAGCACCATGCGCTTACCATTACGGTCTTGCCCTTGTACTGAATAATATGACACGAACGACCGACTTCATTGCCACCGCCGAGACAGAGGAACATGAGCTCGTCGGCAGGATCGACTGGCTCTTCATTGCCCGCGGATAAAGCGGAGAGCTTCCGTTTAGTGGCCATGCTGTTCGATCAGCCCGAATAACAGATGGCAGTAGGATGTTCTATCGTGACCTTTGTGGGCTGGAGATCGGTGTTGCAGTTGGCACCTAGGAATCTTCTAGTGGAGATTGTGATGTCCCCATTGATGGCACGCAGCTGGGAGTGTCAATAACATCAAGTCTCTTCAAGTCTACTCTTATTGATAATTCACAAGTGACAATGTTATGGAGGTTTAGCTCAAATGCCCACAAGGGAATGTCCGGTAGCATAGCACGTGACTTTCGCGAATCCCGCAAACTGCCTCATCATTACACGCCTACCATCGGACAACAACCAATCTTCAGATTGCGAAACTGTACGGGTCCTCCACTGGTTTTGACAGAGCAAAGAGGTGATGCACGGCGTTAGACACGACTGTACAAGTTTAAGAGCGAGCGCAAGGAGCTGCCGGACTGGTGTTAGACCACTGAGGTGGACGAGGAGGGCTTTAAGGAAGTGAACTGGTATCCATCTTGCGGCTTCAACATGGCACAACCACAGCAGCAGCAGCAGTACTACATGCCGAGACCTTTCTCGCCTCCTCGATCTGCACCTTCACCCGGCGTGCATCAACCACCAAGCGCCTTTCTTCCTCCGAACAAACGACAGCGGCTCTCACCAAACCCTCAGTCGCCATATGTATCACCCAGCCTGACGAACATCTCCTTACCAATCTTCAGACCACCACAAAATAACATATCACCGATTGGTTCGAACGGCGCATACAATATGACGGCACCTCAAACAGCAAGCGGGGTTATGGGGCCGCCCTCACGGCCTGTGGAGAAGGCTACGGATATGGCAGAGCTTGCGGACGTCCTCGTCTCTTCAGGCGTTGATCTGAAAGAGGAGGAAGCGGCACTGACGACTCCATACCTCAACACAGCTTTACAGAACAATAGCAATTCATTTAACTCAAACCACGCATCTTCCTTCAATTCTACGACGTCGAACGGTTCCAGTACCGGTACTCTGACTGCCAACTACAATTATCATTATTTATCTGAGAACGTGCCCGGAGGGAGGGATACCTTTTATGGAGCAGGAACGTTCAATCAGCCGCCAGCACCTCACCAGGCTCCCGAGGTGTTGGCAGAAGAGCAGAGGAAGAGGGCAGCCCGTCGTCTTGCCGAAAAAAGACAGTATCACTTGAACGACCCGTTCCTGTTTATAGGCTCACTCAAGCGGAAGTTATTTACAAGTGCTGACGCAAACCACGCTCGTCTGCCAATTGATGGACTGTACTCTCCTCAACGAAATACCCGGCAACCAATGCTCCCGGTGGAGGTCACTGCTCCTGACGGGACTACCGTCGTAGCAACGAAGGGCCAAAGCTTCATATACCCTGACGCACCCATGGTCGACATCTTCGCCTTAATTTCCCTGGCTACCGAGGAACGGATCCGTGCTCTCTTAGAAGACGCGGCTACAATAGCGCAAGGGAGGCGTATAGGGTCGCACGGAGTCGTACCGCCCGAATGGGCAGATCTGGCTGTCAGCAACGGTCCGGAGTCAGCTACAGCGACGTATACGCCCGGTAGAAGCGGTTGGGAGAGCGCCGTCAGTCCCAAGACGAATCCTCTCAAACGTAGGATAGCACATACCTTCCTTTCACACCACTTCCACGCTAACAATCCCAGGGTCCCACTCGGCTGCTAACAAGCTTCCAACCCCCATATCCGACTACAACAAATCCCCCCTCCCGCCCATCATCTTCCCCAACGTCACCGCCCAAACCCTCCGCAACCTCTCCCAAGCCGACCGCATCGCAGAAGAAACCCGTCTCGCCAAACGCGCCCGCCGCACCGCGAACGGCAGTCTCCTCGGCGACGGCAGCCGCACGGGCTCGACCCCGACCGGCACCCCTGGCTCCGCCACGCCCAACGGCTTGCTAGGCGAGCGCGCCCCCGACGTCAAAGCGCCGACGAAGAAAGCCGCCAAGAAAGAAGCCGAGGCCAAAGCGACCGAAGCGCAACAGCACCAGAACACCAACGCCACCGTCGACATGGCCCTCAGCGGTAGCGGTGCGCGCAACCTCTTCGGCAAGAAGAAGGGATATAGCTGGCTTAATAAGAAGCCGAATGCAGGCCAGATGACTGGCTTCCCCGTCCCGTCGAAACTCAACACCGCCGTCAAGCCCGATGGCGTCGCGTCCGGCGGAGGTGGGCACAATCCTGTTGGCGGCGTCCCGAACGGTGCGTACCTCCCTCCCACCGGCAGGCGCATCGGCGAGTGGAGGGAGGATAGAGAGCGTGGCGCGGGGATTCAATTGCGCGATCTGGTCAGCGTGCTGGAGGCGGATGGAAAGGAGAAGAGGGTCCTCGCGAAGCTGTATTCAAAATTGAGTTCGAAGGATTGAGTTCTTTCGTTTTCCTTCTCCTCGTTGTGTGACACCAGACCGGTTTCTCCACAGTGATCGTTGCGTATGCTTTTGTCCTGCTGCTTTCGTGCACTGCAAGTGTTAGGTGGGCATTCTGCATAGGTAGCATGGCGTTCGGGGCGTGCCGGGAAATGCGGCGGACGCAAAACACCTGGTCCTCGGCTGAGCATAACAGATTGTCATAGGGCATTCGTTTCTGTACCTCCTCTACGTCCAATCGTACAAACTTTTCATTGCCTTGCATCTCGAGGGATCATGTCAAGTGAGTTTCTATAGTATTGACCATAAGTGACCACGATGGCAATGATCGCTATGTAAACAGAGCACCTCCCGGCGCTGCCTATCCGAATTAAGCCACTACTGCATGGTTTTTCTTTAGTATTCAAACCAATTGCCCATCCTCAGAAAAGACATCGACTATGTTGCTATATCCAGCCATATCTTACAATTGACTGTAAAAATCGACCACAAGCCTAAGAATACTCCCCATGCGCCCCCCATATACGTTGCTACAAACCATCTACGCCGTCAACCCCGTTGGATTCCTCAACCGCTCGAAGACATGCTCCACAACCCTCGCGGCCAAGTCGACTATGAGCTCCACGTCGCTCTCCGTAACGGTGTAAGCCGGAGCGATCAGGACATGATCGCCGACCTTGCCGTCGACGGTGCCGGTGCCAGGATACAGCGAGATGCCGTAGTCGGGGTGCATGCCCGTATTGTGCACAGCCATGGCGACGCCGACTTTAGGGTCGTAAGCCTCTTTGGTCGCTTTGTCTTTTACGAACTCGATCTGAAAGGAACCTATCAACACGCGCGTATAAGGTAGGCAGGGCTTTGGGGAGAGCATGATCTTACCCCCCAGAAGAGGCCCTTGCCCCTGATATCGCCCACATTCGGATGGTCGGCGAGTCTGTCCTTCAACAAGCGTTCCAAATAGGCGCCGCGCCTGGCCACGTTCTCCACCAGCCGCTCATTGCCGATGATGCGCAGCACCTCGAGGGCGGCCGCGCACGCGACCGGATGGCCCTGATACGTCTGGCCGTGCGCGAAGGCACCGGTACCATTCTCCAGCGCTCGCACGACCTCCGGCCCGATCAGCACGCCTGCGACCGCGGCGTAGCCGCCGCCGAGACCCTTCCCGATTGTCTGCACGTCCGGCACGACTCCCTCCTGCTCCCACGCATGTAGGGTACCGGAGCGACCCATGCCGCACATGACCTCGTCGAAGACGAGCAGCGCGCCGTATTTCTCGCACACCTCTTTCATGGCCTGGAAGTAGCCTGGAACAGCTGGCACGCAGCCGAGGGCGGCGCCGACGACGGGCTCGGCGACGAACGCACAGACCGAGTCTGGGCCCACGCGCTGGAACTCGGCATCGAGTTCTTCGGCGAGGCGTTTGACATATGCGGAGACGGGTTCGCCTTCCTTCATGCCACGGTAGGAATTGCAGGCGGACACGTGCGAGATGTGATTGGTGGGAATGAGGAGCGGCTGGAAAAGTTTCCGCCGGCCAAGGTGGCCTGACATGGATAAAGCGCCCAGGGTGGTGCCGTGGTAGGATTCCTTGCGAGCAATGAAGCTGGTACGTTGTGGCTGAGCTGGGGAGAGCTCGAGGAAGTATTGGCGGCATAACTTGATGGCTGCTTCCATCGCTTCCGAGCCTGAGAGCTAGTGTTAGCAGGGTGAAAAGCGGGTGCAAACCCCTGGAAAACGCCATGGTCATGGTTTCTGATACCTGAGCTTACGATGAAGGCCTTTGACATTCGTCCCTTGGTGGAGTCGATCAGGTGTCGTGCAAGTCCTTCGCCGCTCCTGCTTCCAAAAAAAAGAGAGTGACAGTAAGCCACCTCGTCCATCTGGGCGGCTACGGCCCTCTTCACACGCTTATTTCCATGGCCCAGGCACGCAACAGCTGCTCCGCCCGTTGCATCGAATATGCGCTGCCCGTTGTCAAGGGTTAGGTAATTACCCCGAGCGAAAGTCACTGTACGAGGTTCATCCTTGATGTTTCGATGTAAAAGGGCACTCTGTGAAGAAACGATGCCATTCGACTTCGGGTTGAAAACCACATTTCCATCGTTGACAATGGCTTGCAAAGACATTATCGTATAGGAATCGGAGAAGAATTGCTACCAGAAAGCACACAAGACCAGCACATTCAAACACGTCGCACAGAGTCCAAACAGACTAGTGTGATGTGGCTTAATTGAGTCTGGAGCAAAATGAACAGACAGACAACCAGAGGCTGGACTTGAACGGTGTGGAGTGGCTGCAGACGCATGGAAGCAAGGAGACATGCCGGCAGCCCACATCCGGACATCTTCAGAGTAGGCACTCCGCGGGGCCGGATTGTCGGCCACGAAGAACCACTGTCAACCAAGGTCCCTGACAATGTAGGTGAGGAATCTCAAGAAGAGCACTTCCTGCGCAAGTTCAAGTAGATAACCAATCTTTGGGTAGAATGAAGTCAACCGGTTCGATGCACTGACGGTGTTGTACAGTAGACCTCCATAGCCATGGCCTTTTGATGTGATTGACCGAAGCCCCGGATGTGACAAATAAGCGTTGCCCGAGCATGCGAACGACAAGAGTCTAAAGCAAAGTGTACCAGAAACTCAGGATACAGACTTGCTCCGAACCGTCTTTCGCTAGACTCACCTCGGCAGGACGGTAAGTAGTGCAGAGGAGAAGCAGGCAAAAGTAACCGGTATGCCGCAACGGCCCCGTCTCCCCGCCCCGAGAGCTGTGTAAAAACGCATCAGTCGTGGAGCGAGAAGTGTAAATGACGAGCATGCCGTAAGGACCCCACCCAGGTCGCATGGCACCAACACGGGAACTAAAGCTGCCGCTGCATCACTCGGAACGTATGACACGACGAAGTGATGCCGATATTATCATCAGCTGTGTTGTGTACCAAGATAACAGCGGATCGTCATCCAGACCGTGCTAGCTTTCGGTTCGCACGGTACTGAAGTCTGTTTTCAATCGTTCCCCACACAGTAGCCGAGCAAAAGCCTCCTGATTAAGCCATCTCCAGGTGGTCAGGAAGCCTCTGCAGTCTTCCACAATCGTAGACGCTGAGGCTTTGAAATGTGGTAGGCTTCCGGGGTAGAAAGTTCGGTACTCGTACAGGCTTCGCCGCCATCAGCGAAGGCTTTTCGTCCGCGCATCGCAGATCTTCTTAGGATGACGTATCATGGCGAGAACGAAAATCCGTACTGTAAGCTGTCGCCGTGTAGAACAGACAGATAACGTACTGCAGCGAAAATAAAGGAGGTTGCAGCTCCAAATAACTTCTGTACTTCTGTACCTGTTGAACTGGAGGTTGCTCTCTGAATGTGAACTAGCTCTGTGCAACACACTTCGGCAAGCCCCACCACACCTACACCCTATAGTGAACGGTTACACAAAATTTCCTTACTACTCTTCCAACACACACCACACAACCGCCTCAACCCTCCAAGAGCCTTCACAGCGCCCTCACACCAAGAATGGCGCAACACGCCCGCATCGAAGAAGTCTCCGACTCCGCCTCCGACTCCGACCCCTCCGAAATGGACCCCACCGACTTTGACCCCTCCAACACCCTCATCCGCCCCGCAGCCATCCCCCGCCCCGCCCACATCCCCCAACCATCCAACAACTCCCCCGCACCCCAACTACAACTCCAACCCCAACTCGCCGCCCCCACATCCACCTCTTCCCCCGCCGACACAGACCGCTACAAACACTACCAATGCCTATACCCAGTCTACTTCGACGCAACCCGCACGCGCGCCCAAGGCCGCCGCGTGGGCCGGGAGCAGGCGGTGCGCAACCCGCTGGCGCGCGAGATGGTCGACGCCGTGCAGGCGCTGGGGTTGAGCGTCGTGTTTGAGCCGGGCAAGACGCATCCTAAGGACTGGAGCAATCCGGGGCGGGTGCGGGTTTTGGTCCGGCTGCCGCAGGAGCAGGGGGGGAGGGCGGCGAGTAAAGGGGTTAAGAATAGTGCGTTTCTTCCCGTCTCGTCTTGTTTCTCGCGCGCAAAGCTTATCTTTCTGCGTGCCGTCGTCGGAGAGCGAGTGCTAACGAGTGTCGGGGACCAGAACATCATCTGTACACGCTGGTGGCGGCGCATCTGCGGGCGCATCCCGCGACGGAGGCGTCGCCGCTGCGGTTGCGGATTGCGGGGATGCCGGCGCCGGAGAAGTTGGTGCCGCCGGCGGTGCCGAGGGGCTGGAAGGTCGGGTCGATCTTGCCGTTGCATTCGCCGGCGATGAGTGGGGGCGGGGTGAGTGAGAATTTCCTGAAGGAGATGATGCAAGAAATGCAGGGGCAGCAGGGGATGGTTGATGGGAATGGCGGTGGCGGTGGTGGGGGTGGGGGGAGCGGTGCGGAGGGTAAGAGGAAGAAGGAGAAGAAGAAGGGGAAGGCGTGATCGAGGCACGGCGGGGAGAATGAACGTCTTTGGGAAGCATTGCGGACGGAGTTTTACGCTCGGTTGTGGCGGGTTTGCTACAAAGTTGATACTCTAATGTGCTGAATAGATGAGAAGTAATGCCCATTGATATCGTCCAAAGATACCGGAACCATGCCCACTTCCGGGCCGTGCAATAGAATACATGCCCCTAACTATATTCGAGAATCGAACCTATATTAACCTGGTCATCGAGTCTGATCAAATCCTGCTTGGAACGACCGTTTCCCGAGCGTTCGACAGGAGCCTTTTCGGAAACACTGTGCACTCGCCATGCTATATACCTTTTCACACGTCACACAGGGACAAGTGTGTTCCGTACACAGCCCAGAACGCCTCTATGTACAGTGAAGGAAGCTCTTTCACTCCTGCCCAAACCGCCAAGTCTCCCCGGCATCTAGGTCCATAAGGTCGTCGACGGGTACATATTGCCCGAATACAGCATCCCATTGATCCCAATCGAACTCTTGTGAAGTATCCACGTCGTCCAGCGAGGAAGGAACGTGAGCGTAGTTCGATTTTCGAAGGTCGGGACTGTTGAGGTGCGAACCGCCGTATGGTGCCACACGTACGGCAGGCGAAAAGTGCGGGGTGGATGGTGGCTTGGTCTCCTTCCGTGTAGATGCAGCTGCGTTCCGAGGGAGGTCGACGCCATCCTTAAGAGGTTGGCTTGGTTTGCACGGGGTTGCTGAATCCGATCGTAACGGTGATCTCAGGTCAGGTTGAGCTTGTTGAGATGGGTTAGCTTTGGTATCTGTTGGGTGACTTGTGCTGGCGTTGCTGTGAGTATGCGATTGATCTGCCGAGCCATTCGTCTTGTTGCGGTCTGCCCCAGGCGTGGTCTGATCCACGTACGTGCCATTGCTATTTCCGTTGGCCGTCTGAGAGGCCTCTGCATCAGCCTGTGCTGCCTTGACCAGACCATGGAAAGCGTCCAACGTTCCCGGCCTCGGTGTGTCTGCCTCGGTGACATTGACCAGATCGGAGTCCGACTTGTAGATAACATCACTCCGCAGCCCCCTCATCATGTGCTCTCCAGAAGAGTGTTCCTGCGTAATGCCGACACTCATCTGAGCCTTCTCAGTCCATAGAATATCTGGATCGAGACCGGCTTTCTGCCAAGCCTTTTGTCGCAGCCGGCGTAACATATCCCACGCCTCGCGGCCGCCCTCACGAAGCGGTCGTTGCACGGATATCCCGTCTTCACCGTGTACAATCCCGCCGTCAGGGCCGGAAAGGGCGAATATCTGGTCGATGAAAGCACGCGAACGCGGCGCTTCCGCACTATGGGGGCGTTCGAAGAGATCAATGAGCATGATCCTGGTTTGATGTTAGTAGGTATGTGCGGTACTGGAATTATAGCTATGATGTCTTACATCGTTGGGTGCATAGGTTGGTGGCTCCTGTATGCTTTTATCAGTGCCGATATAAACATGCAATCGTTCGACTTACCCGGGCCAACTCCACTGGAAGGGTTGAAAAGATGGGTCGGTGGCCAACTGAATGAACTTTCGCATGAATCCATGGCAGTGTCGAAGGGCACTATGACATTTTTAGATTGATCAAACAATATCTCAACGGGAGCCCGTACTACTGGCGGGCATGAGCCCAAAGCTTGCTTTTAACATTCTTCAAAAACGGTTGGTAAACAATACAATAAGCCTGAGCGTGTCAGCATCTTGAGCCATAACCTCACAGATAACTAGGAATACCTTGTTGATCAATAACGACAACATAATACGTGCCCATCTATGGTATGCAATCATAGTTCGCTGGTGGTAGTGTACCGCAAGATCGTTCAGGCCATCCTCAGGTGTCATACCTACAAATAATTGTAGCTCCTCTGTCGTCGCCGGATGTGCTCTATTCGGGTCGTAATCAAAATCCGGGTTCTTCGGCGGTTCTTCGTCGTCGGTCAAGCCCAATTCTGGGTTTCCGTGGGTAGGTATTCTCCTTATGCTCTCGTTAAGCTTGGTCTCGACATCGCGCAAATACTCCTTCAAGATCTCGAGATCTCCTCGCACAAGCGGCCTGACTCCAAGCTGGATCTTGATAATTTTTCTGGTCGTCTCTGGTATACGTAAGCTGGATACAGTGAGCAGGCAGAGTAAAACTTACGTGCCATGAAATACTTGCCCTGCGACACTACGTGAACTACAGAGACAAAGGAGTTCCCGCCGCCTTTGAGAGGGTTGTCGGGGATATCCGGAATACGTTCTCCAGCCGCAACTGCCTGCTGGTACTGAGACCCCTCGGCTGTATCAAGCAGAGTGTCTTTGAGCTCCGACACTGGTCTGACGTCCCAATAACCCTCATCATTGACCAAAGGCGGAAGGCCACTTGAGATGGACATGACGCTGTCCATGTGGGCGATATGCCACCAAACACGCCGACGAACTTCTGCTTCACATGGGTCAAGGCCAAATTGAGCCCCGTCTCGGTGGAGCCCCATGATCTGAGCGACACGCAATCCAAGCCCGATAAAAGAGCTGCTCGTAAGCGGCTCCTCCTCCTTCGCCAAGATGGTTTGAACAATGAGGAAAGCTATGAGAGACGGTAATGTCGGGGTTCTTGGGAAAGATATCAAGCTCAAACACCTCGTGACGTGGTCATGCAAACGCGCTGATAAAGAACTTCTTGAGATATCGCCGAACTCGGCCTTGAGTTTCTTGGCTGAGCAACTCACAGAGCCGCCATACAACATAGCAAACAGAAGCGGGATGAACGATGTGTGAGCGTATGGCGTTTTCGATGGATTTTTGTTTTCATACCACTTCCAGAACTCTTCATAGTATCCTAACAAGGTGGGAGGATGAATAAGAGGCATGACAGGGTGTACTCCAAGGATGTAGCATCTATACAAAACGTGACACTGCCGCTTCGTGGGTAGCTGAGTGAGCATTTCTGAATACATGGTATTGAACCGAAAAGAGTGTGCAGCATCATCATCACTCTTGAACAAGAGCGATTTGTCCAGGAGACCGTGATTCAACAGCGGCTCATGGAGCCTTGTCGAATCCGGATCAGAGTCCAAGATGCCCTTGGCAGGGTGCAGTGATTTCGGCTGGTCTGTGCTGTCATTACCTCCTGGAGCTAGTGGCGCGAGATCCTTCGCCGCATGATGGAAGTGGTTGTTGGTGACCGAGGTAGCACCATAGTATCGATTTTGATCACGGAGTAGTTGATTGAGCTCCGCAATCTCGTCGGAGACGTAAGCCCAGTAGGTAATCCCTACATAACGGCTCCTCCCGCCCTCTTGTAGGCTTAGATGGCCGAGCGTGAGGTTACTGACCGGATCAACCAAGTCTGATTGTTGGCCTAGAGGCAGCGGGAAGTTATCTTCGTGATCCCGGTGCCCTCGATCCGAACCGGTATCGTTCAAGTGCGTATGGTCTCCCCCGTGTCCCTGCCGTCGGTGTTCAACGTCGGCCTGACCATTGAGATGGTATCGCGAGGGCTCCCTCGTACCCAGCGAATGAGTGTGATCTGAGTTTTGTTGCTTCAGTCCATTCCCAACGATACCATAAAGTACCTCGGTTTGCCTAGGATTGACATCCCGAGTTAATTGCTCGACCATAGCAGTCAACCGATCCAAGCGACTCTCGATGTCCTTCGGGGTGACTAGAGACTGTTCAGCACTCAACGCACGACTTGTGTCCCTATCCACGCTCGAGTCATCGTCCTCGGAGGCCCCAGACGCTGCATTACCACTTTCTCCCGTTGGGCGGATCGACTTTCTCCTACGCTTGAGGCCATGCTGATGGTCCCCTGGACTTATGTATTGCTGTATGAAGTTCTTTGGTGTGCTACCAATGCTGGTTGGGCTGGATTTGGTTACGCCATTCGAATCGTAGATGCAGTCATCGCGGGTCTTTGTACAATTGGCACATACAGGGTGCACCTGCGTCGGTCGCGTAAGCTCTGTTCATTCTGTCCCGCGGAGTATCTACCTTGTCGCATTTCACCTTCCGACGCCGACAAGCATGGCAGCTATAGCTCGCGCGATTGCGAGTGATCTGCCGTCCTCCACTGACCGAACCCTGTCCACTTGACCTAGGTCTGACCTCGTAGCCTGAGCCCATTTTCTGCGTTGACTGAGTCATTGGAGGCCGTTGCAAGGCTCCGATGTTCATACTGATGGCGGGTGATGGGGGAAGGACGGATGAACATCAGCGCACAGAAATGGAATCTTGACTCCCCATGTCTAGTGATCGATAACATAGAAAGGTGGCGCAGAAGCGCAGTGCAGAAGTAAGGTAGGTACAGTAGTACGTAAGTAATGCGAACAGAAATCTACGATCGCATGCATGCTGCGGGCCGAACCGATGCCAGAAAGCACAATGCCACTCATCGAGGAGTGTTTGCTGCTCACGTCATTGATAGTGACTCGCTGCACTGTACTGTAGGTACTGTATGATAGTGGAGATACTGCTGTGGTCCCTGCAGTTTCAGGATGCTTTACAGTACTAGGTCAAAAGTCTTCGCGAATGGCCTGTTTACCACCAAAACTCATTACTATCAGTGCTATAGAACTCAGAACTCTAGGCAGTTAAAAATTCTGAAAATTCAGAATGTTTTAGAGTTTTACTTTAACAAGACTTTTATCAATTCAGAATTTATAGATTAATTGTGGTGTTCTGTTGTACACAGTGTGTACTTGATGAACAAGAAAAACATTGAAATTTGTATGTAAAATCAATGTTTTTAAGATATACTCAGCAATTCAGCTATACTACTCAACATTCTACTTATTATTCATACATAAAATTTATATGCACTCACAGATTCTGTAAAAGTCTCTTAAATTCTGAAGTCTCAGAATTTTTAACTGCCTAGAGTTCTGAGTTCTATAGCACTGATAGTAATGAGTTTTGGTGGTAAACAGGCCATTTGCGAAGACTTTTGACGTGGTATTGTATCAGATGTCAGGCAGGTGGGCCTTCATGGCTGTGCCTGACAACACAGAAATTCCCCCATATCCCCAGGAATGATACAATCAATGTCGAATAAGGTATGTGGAACAAACAGCTCGCGACAGTGGCGAGAGCCACTTTTTTGATTGATTGGACGAAGCATTGCGGGCGCCATGTCCCGCCGGGGAACAGGGGCAGCAGAGCCAATAGATAGACCGCGCTTTGACGAAGCTCGCTCCACTGATGCCCATAGCGTACCTAATATATTGTACCAGGTAATGAAATCTGGAGAGGCGACAGGACTGTAAGCAACGGGAGATGAGAAAGAAAGGAAGCCATCCACCAGGTACAACATAACAAATTTCCCTGTTACCTGAGCCACTCACCTATTCAGGCCACCTTGTCACAGCAAACACTGCTACTCACCTTGCTGTCATCACACATTCACAATGACTTCAGATGAACTGACTAAATCAATTTCTGATATTGACACTCAATATTTCTTAATTCTGGCTGATTTAAATAGTAATTCATCAGTCTTTCTTTGCAAAATCACTTAAATCTATAATTTATCTTGATCTACTCTACAAGCTCAATGAAAAGAAAGATGATCAATAAAGATCTTTTATATTACTTAACAGTGACTGTCAATGCATGAGAAGAATGTTCTGATTTGATGAATTAATATTATGACAGTTTGAGAATGATCTTCATGAATTGTTCAGCTAAAATTCATGATTAAACAGCTTATAAAGACTAAGAATGATCAGAAATCTTTAAAACATAATTAATATTTAAGTTTTCTGTGTTGACATTCAGAATTTAAGACTTGATATAATTGCAATCTTAATTAAAATTGAAAAAATACTGAAAACATTAAATTCATTTAAAAATGATTTGATTTATACAACTTCACTTAAATTCAGTATGATATCTTGAAGTCAGATATATACAACATAAATGAAAAGAAATTTATTATAAACATTGTTGACAGCTTTAAAATCTTAATATAATGCATAGAAAGATAAGCTTTCAGTATTTAAGCTGATAATTAGAATTGAGTGTCTCTTATTAAGTATATATATTTCAATAATGATGTTCTTTTTTTCTACTTCATCTTCAAGAACAAAAGCATACAGCAGATCTGATTAAACTTTATTAAAAATGATAAGACTGTTTTATCAATCAGTGAAAATAATTAAATCATTAATGAATTAAAGCTTTAATGATTAAAGATCTTTGATCTATACATTAAGATATGAACTTAAGAAACTCATTAACTCTTAATATTGAATGATTATGAAAATTATGTATTTAATAACTTTATTCAATACTGCTATGATTACAGCATCATTACTTTATGTCTTTTTTCTCATTCAACTCATTTATTACAATCACTGAATGTTGAAGTCTTCAGCTCATTGATTAAGATTTATAAGAAATTAATGCATAAACATTTTCATTATAATGCTGTCAACATCAGTAAGATAAACTTTCTGCATTATTATTAGAAGTGTTGAAAGAATAATGAGTACTTGTGCTATCTATCTATTTAGTGAATCTAATGTGTCAATGTTGACTGCAATTAACTTAAATGTAATTAAATTGATAGCAAAAGCTCTGCTATCTAAGACAGAAGAAGACTCTGTTAATCTTTTATGTTAAGATTAAAGAAGTCAAGAATGCAGATAAAGCATTATACTTCTTAACATTTTTATTTGATACATTTATATCTATTGACTCTCATTGTTGTCAAATCTCAGCTAACATACAAAGTACTTAAATATCTATCTTGACAAAAGCTTGATCAGTTTATTAGCTATTATGTCTTGACTAAGTATAAAGTTTATCTGAATTTAATTTCTCTTATGCAAATCTTAAATGTGATGATAAATGACATCAATGTGCTTTAATCACTTATACACATAAATGTTCTTAATCAGTGTCAAAACAGCCTAATTATTCTTTTTAAATTAAAGAAATATATTTTCTTTATGAATCTCATTCTTCTAAATGCTTACATAATGTAAATTAACTTTAAGATACTTATCTAATTTTATGTTTCTTAGTATCTAAGTGAGTCAAACTTCAGTCTTTGCACACATTAATATAATTATGTATTTGATCTCTGTAATTAATGTTATCACTAACTTCTATTTTTGACTAACTCATGACACAGATTCTCTCTTAAGCAAAAAGACATAATTTAAAATAAATTTTCATCTCTTTTCAGATGTCATTTACTGTAAGTACTGTCAGCTCTGCATTAATAATGTTCTTTTACATCTCTCTTCAGATTGAGTCTCTCACTGCTTCAATATATATTAAAAAAGTTAAGATATCAGTTTTTGCTGAGTATTCATTATTCTTATCATTGACTGTAAATGCAGTCAATGTCAACATAATTTTTAAGATCTTTATTATAAACTCATTAAAATCAATATCATTGTTCTTTCATTTTCTCTTTAATATCTCAATGTACAGAAATGTCTTAACTTTCTTAATTGAAACACTCATGTCTAAATGACTAATCTTGTTAACAGAAATCTTAATATAAGAGAAGAGCTTTAATGCATTGTGATCAAAGTTAACTACAGTTAACTTTAATAATGAATTGTCTGTGATCTCTTTCTTTAATGATGTGACAATAAAATGAGAACTCATTGATCTGAATTTATAAATTTATATATTAAATTCTGAGAACTGTTTCAGTGAAGCAGCTGCAGTCTCAATCTTATGTAATTATTTAATAGATTTTCATTCTAAAAAAATGTTCAGTGTCTATCTATGAAGTCTTATATTAATGCTGTCTTCTTTCTTGTTTTCAACAAACTTAACAATATAAATCTTAATGATTCATTTAAGATCTGATGTCTAAAGCAGATACTGCTTTGTGATTTTCTCACTATAACTTATAAATATTCTCACTTATTCTTAATTCATAAACTTATTCTGTCTGCTCTCAGACAGAAACTTTAAGTTAATATAGAAGTAGTATTTACATTCTTATATATATACATAATTAATAAACAGTTTCATCTTAATGAACACTTTCTCTGAAGTAACTTGTTTATCATTGATTAAGAAATCAGTTACTGTATAATTGTAAAGATAAACATCAGTTTATACAATCTTTACTTAGAACTTTATTGAGAGTTCAGTCTTCTTAATTATTGCATACACTGAGTTCTCAGTGATTCTGATTGCTCTCTTGATCATATCATTTTAAATCAACATATAGAGCACTATATACTGTGATATAATGCTGAAAGATATACATCACTCATTAAGAATAGATTTCAGCTTTGTTGCATTGTTGCTTTGTACAGTAAGAATCTTTACATTAAATTGAAGTTCAATTTTTAATTGTCATTTCTGCAATTTCTGCAAAACATTATTTTGTTATTTTAGTGATATTGTTTATATTTTCTGTAAGTGATTATCTACAATTTTCAGAAAATATTGATAGCTGATAAATGACAAAGACAGAGATTTACATATATTGATGAAGATTAAAGTAAGAATGTTGACTTTTTTTTATTTATGTTGTGTTCTTACTGATTCACAAACTTAGTCAGAGCACAGATTTTAGATACATTGACATTGTTTTTAATAATGAGAATTGACTTGCTTAAAGTAATAATTTTATAAAGATTATAAAGCTTAGCTGTGTCTAGAGTGACTGTTGAGTTGAGTCAGGCCCAGATTTTAGGACCTGACCCGACCCACTGGGCTTAACTTTGAAACCTGACCCAACTCATAATATTAGGTAATTTTCATTGTTTCTTGTGTAATTTTGATAATTTTTACATTGTTGAAAAGCCCTCACAATTCTCTACAAAATGAACCTAAAATTGCAAAAAACAGATCACTTTCAAGCTCAATGCACACAACTGAAGTTTTGTTCAAATTCTTGAAGTTTCTGTCACTATGGTTGCTCATGGCTAACAAGGCATGCAAAATAAGCGAAAAACCAGCTTTGAAAAAACCTGATAGCCACCCTAGCTGTGTCAAGATAAACAAATTAATGATGTCAAAGTCTATATGTCTTGATCTTGTTGTTATGTAACATAATTATATCATCATTCATTTGCACATTCTTGCTAAATATATTTATAATAAACTCAGAGATCTGAATCTACAAGTTCTTACATGCTTCTGAAAAAGTGATCTTTAACTTACTTTGTATATGCATAACAGAGAGTAAGATGAATTCATTAAGATCATTTAAGATGTATTTAATTATGTAGACTTTTTCTTTTTTAAATGCTTCTAATATGAGCTTTTCACTCTTATTTTGCATATAAAGATTCTTATAATCAAAATATTTAAGCAGTTTCTTTTTATACATCTTCTTTTCTGACAGAAGATTGACTTCAAGCTTTAAAATATAAAGTGTTGAACTTAAAAAAACTGAATTCTCATTTTTATTCTACATAATAACTATATTATAGTAATTAACATACAATCTTTTCTCTCTGACTTTGATGATACACTGTTATATGCACATCAGAGAGTCACTGAAAAGCTGAAGTTTATTAATTATATAAGATGAGACATCAGAGTCTGCAACTCAGTCTAATTAAGAAATCTTATTGATGATATTCTTAAAGATAGCAGCAATCTTCTTATTAAACTTATTTACAGCTTCAGACTTCTGTATGCTGAGTTTCTTTTCAGAAATAATTTTTACATTATATGTCTGATTTCTTCTTTTATTTCTATGTAAATTAACTGCAGTCAACTTAATTCACTTCTTAACTGTCTTGATTAACTTTGCTGACTGTATGACTTTGTAAATCACAAAAACATATTTACAATTCTGTTTGTAATGAATATCATCATAAAAATAGTAGATTAAAATTCTGCATAATGATGAGTAATTACTGTTTGAGCTTGAGTGTCTTCTATAATTATACTGTAAGATTTAACATTTTTAATAATTTTTATTCTGTCTTTACTGCTCAGCTCATAAAGCATTATCAGACATCTTTAATTAAGTCTTTTTCTTCTGAAGTTTCTGCAGATTCATCTCAATGTCAAATGTATTTTAAACATTAATGATATTATAAATAACAGCATACTCTGCTGACTATTGAAAGAAAGTAGATACTCATGCTATACTATGTCATCTAGTGAAATCTCTAAATTATATTGTCTATGAGCACATCTTTATTGAGAGAGTTACAGAAGAAATAGAAAGAATGTTGACTGCAGTTAATGTAAGCAGAATCTTTACTTAATCTTTGATATTAATTTTACTCTGCTTCATAAAAGCAGCTAGAACATCATTTCTTAACATTTTTATTTAGTGAGACTGCATCTATTAACTCTCACTAACAACAAACATTAGATGACTAAACACATTATTAAGAGTTTAACAAATCATTTAAGAATTTAATTAATCATCAACAGTAAGTTTCATAAATTTAATGAATTACTTAAAGATCTATCTAAATAAAGACTTAATAAACTCATCAATAATTATTTTTTAACTGAATACAAAGTCTATTTAAATCTGATTGCACTTATGCAGATCACAAATATTGTAATAAAAGACATTGATGTGCTTTGACTGCTTATATACATATATGTTCTTAATTAAGATCAAAATGACTTGATTATTTTCTTTAAGCTGAATAAATAAAGATGCTTAATGAACTTCATTCTTTTGAATGCTTATGCAGTGTAAATTGACTTCAAGATATTTACTTATGTTTATGTCTTTTAATATCTGTTCAAGTCAGATCTCAATCTTTATATACATTGACATAATTATATATTCAGTCTCAGTAATTAAGATAATGACAAACTTCTGCTTTTAACTTATTCACAACACTGATTCATCTTTAAACATATAAATACACTTTAGAATTGATTTCTGATTCTGCTTGTTCAAAGTATAGTTAAAGTCAGAGTATTTAAGCATTACTTGACTTTCATTAAAGCTGTACATAATGCTGAGATTAATAATTGATTTTACATACTACAGTAATTTCTTAAGTACATATTCATGATGCTCTGCAGAATTGCTGAAATATTGACTTAATTAATTTAATATGAAAATGATGTCTGATCAAGTATGAATTGCTGCATACATTAAGCTTTTAATTGTCTGTTAATACTGTCTTTAATCTATTCTTTAATCAGTTAAGTCAATAAAACAAAAAACATCATATCTGTTAAATAAAATGCTGATGACTCTATACTTATTAGATTGCATATAAAGATTCTTTAGTATCTTATTTACATAATGAGTTTAATTTAGATGCAGAGTTCTCATTTTACAATTATATATAACTTAAATGTTAAGAATTTTCTGTGTCTTTCTTAAGTTCTTAACTTTAAACACACTCACAAGAGCTTGCTTGAATCAGAGAATGTATAATAGATTTATTGAAGTTATAACAATATTATTTATATAAAGAAGCAACATGATTCTTTTAATGCTGTAAAGAAAAAGACAGAGATCAGTTTTACTTTAATGAAAACTTAATTTAAATAGTTCAGTAATATATTGTTTATGTCAATTTTGTGTGACTTATTTAAGATCATAAAGACTGTGCAGTATGCACAGAACACAATTAGATGCAATATTGATTTTAAAAAAAAATGTTATATAGATTATTTTCTTCAGAAAGAATTCTGTAAAAACATTATTGACATTCACTTAATGACACTTTAGATTCTTAAGTGCAACAATAATTAGAAAGACTTACAGAATGTTAAATTTAACAATGAGAGTAAAGATATTCTTATAATTAATATTATATGTTTATGAAAAGTCTCTTGTCACAAATCTTATCTTAAGCTTATTAAGAATCTGTTGATGTTCAGTTTAAATTTAAAGACTTATTTACTGATCATAATGTTGACTCTTCTTAATGACACAGTCTCTTTTTATATTTCATTTATCATCAAGACTGTCAACTCTGCATAAATAACATTCTTTTACATTTCTTCTCAGATTGAGTCTCTCACTGCTTCAGTATAGATGATAAATGTTAAAATGTCAAGTCTAATTATAAAGTTTTCTTTGTCTACAGAGAATGTCATAAATGTCAGTATGATTCTTAATATTTTAATTAAGAACTCATTTACATCTTAATTATCATCATTATTGTCTCTCTTTCATTTCAGAATCTTAATGCACAGAAAGATTTTAATTTCTTTAAGTGTCATTATCTTAATTTAATCAGTGTTGATCTTCTTATTTAATAACTCATCTAAATTGACTACAGTCAACTTGATCTCATATTATTTATCTTAAGACTTGTTAATCTTAATCATAATCAAGTCAGACTGCATCTTACTGTTCTAAATCATAAATGTCTGATCTAAAGCTATGATCTTCACAATAATTGACTTTTTTTATAAATATTTAATAAATCTTCTATTTAAAAGAACATTTAATGTCTATTGTTACAGTTTAAAATTAACAATATCTCTTTTCTTACTTTTAGCAAACTTTACAGTATGATTTTTAATGATGTGCTTAAGATCTAAAGCTTAAAGCTGATATTGCTTTGTGATTTTCTCAATGTAATTCATAAAGACTTTTATTCATTCTCAATTCATGAATTTGTTGTGTCTATCTTCAGATAATAACTTGAGATTAATATAGCTGTAGTACTTGCATTCTTATATATAAATGTAATTAATGAATGACTTTACATTAATAAAAGCTTTCTTAAGAGTTGTCTGCTTGCTGTTAATTAAAAAATTAATTGCTGTTCAATTATAAAAATAAATATCTATCTATACTGTCTGCACTCAGAACTCTATTGACAGTTATATCTCTTTAATCATAATATGCACTAAGTTCTCAGTGATTCAGATAACTCTTTTGACAACATTATTCTGAATTGACATGTAGAACATCATGTATTGCAGTGTAATGTTAAGAGATTTGCATCAGTCATTTAAAATGAACTTTAACTTCATTTTATTGTTGCTTTATACAGCAAGAATTTTTGCATCAATCTGAAGTTCAGTCTTTAATTATCATTTTTACAGTGTCTATAAGATCTCATTATGTTGCTTTAGCAATATTGTTCATATCTTTCAGAAATAATTATCTACTATCTTTAGAAAGTACTGATATTCATTAAATGACAAGAATAATGAATTATATATGTTAATAAAGACAAAAACAAGAATGTTAATCTTTCTTTTGCTTACAGTGTAATTTTATTTATTGATAAACTTAATCAGAATACAAATCTTACATATGTTCTTGTTGTTCTCAACAATGAAAATTGACTTTTCAAGAGTTATCATCTTGTAAAGATTACACAACTTCACAAAATCAAGATAAACAAATCATTAATATTAAAGTCTGTAAGTCTTAATCTTTTTATTCAATGATGCAGTGTCAATATCTGAGAAGTTAATCATAAGATTATGCTTATAAGTCTAAATATATAAACTTGCATCTGAAGCAATAACAGAGAAGACAGTCTCTGAATGTGATGTATGCACTGTAAATATTAAAGTAAATTCATTAAGACTCTTTACAATATATTTAATTATATAGACTTCATCTCACTCTAATGTTTCTATTATAGTTTTGCTGTGCTTATCACACATTTAAAAACAGTGTTGATCAAAACTTTTATACAGTTTTATTTTGCACATTTACTTTTCTGACAGAAGATTAATCTCAAGTTTAGATACATAAAGTGTTGAACTCAGTCTTATAGAATTTTCTGACTTAACTTACATAATGATTACTTCATAATAATGAGAGTATGAATGTCTCTTCTTAACTCTAATTCATCAACATCTCATTTATATGAGAGAGTCATGACAGCCTTCTTAAACAGAGCAGTAATTTCATTGTTAACTTTCTTTTTCTTTTTAAATTCAGAGAAGAAGTCATCATTATTACTGTTATTAACTTTTATATTAAAGACTTTATGTCTCTTTTCTTTTTCTTTATAAACTGACTTCTAATACAACTTAACTGCAGTCAATCTATGCAGCTTAATTACAGTCAATCTGCTTATCTTTTTTTAAGTATTTTGCTTGATGTCAGAAAGAAATTCACAATCTTTAATGAAGTAAGAGTTGTTGCAAAGAAAGCACTTAATAAAGCAATAAAAAGAATAATTACTATTTAAGCTAAATGATCTGCAATAATGTTGCTTAATATTAACTATACAGTGATTTAATGAACTGCAATTTTAATTTATTAAACATTAATTTTCTTTCTATTTATCTATTTATAAAACAATGACAGTCTCATCAGTCTTAAGCTGTATCTCTTTTTTCTAAAGCTTTTATAAATCTCTCTTGATGTCTAAATTGTTCTGAATGTTGATAACATTATAAATTACAATATATTTAACTGATAGTGCTTAAAGCAGTGTCTAAAATCATCATTTTAATTTAAACAACTTAATTATATTAAACTGAGTTACAATGATCTTTCTGTCAAGTTTACTCAGATAAATCTATACTTCTTTAATGAACATATTTTTTAACATTCTATACTCAATAAACTTCATCAAATATTATTTTCTGATCATCTACAGCTTCTTTTTATACTTAAACTTTAATGTATCTTAAACATTCTTTGCACTAATTTTATTCATTAAATATTCTTAATCATCTACATTTATGCAGATAATAAGTTAATATAAAATCTTTACATCAATTTTCTAACTTTTAAAGTCAAGACTACTGAGAAAAAATGAGTTTAAGAATTTACTGATTAATATATTAATTGCTAAGACTTCAACAACATTTTATAGATCTTCTTTTATCAATTATTTTTTCATGAGAATGAATCATTGATTGCAGTTCTTATAAGTAAGAATTGAGATGAGTTGTCACTTTATAAAGAAGTTGTTGAAGTTCATGATGATGATAGTTGACATGTAGTATAAGAAGTGAATAAAGTAAAATAACAATGTATACATTAAAGATAATATAAGTAAAACAAATAGAAAGCTTTTATATCTTTTATTTTATGAGATAATAATGTTTATTTATTCTAATGACTCATATTAAGCTACTGAAGAACAGTGCTCTCTGAGCAACTGTAAATACTGATTTTTATTGAAATTAATTTTTTGTGAATCTTTTAAGTTAAATATACTCAGTTATTACAGAATACTGATTCTGCTAAAGTCAGATTTATCACAAATCTCAATAATTAATGATATTATTAAAGCTAAATTGACTGTAAATCTCAATAATCAGTATACACAGCTATCATCAATGTGCTGATTCTGCTAAAGCTGAATTTATTATAAATCTTTTATGAATCTTAAAAATTGACATACTTAACTATTGTCACACTAAAAATATGCACTTTCTCTAAGAAGCTTCTTGCTAATCTGAGCTCATAATTTATTAAAAAAAAGTAAATACTTATATTATATTATGCTGTCTAGTGAAATCTTTAAACTGTGTTGTCTATGAGCACATCTTTGTTGAGAGAGTTATAGAAAAAGTAGAAAGAATGTTGACTACAGTTAATGTGAGCAGAGTCTTTACTCAGCTTTTAACATTAATTTTATTTTACTTTATAGAAGCAGCTAGAACACTGCTTCTCAACACTGATAGTGCTTAAAGCAGTATTTAAAATCATTATTTAAATATAATAAAGTTCTTAAATCTTAACTGTGTTGCAGTGATCTTTCTGTCAAGATTGTTGAGTTAAGTTCATATCTTATTAACAGTTATGTTTAATGATATCTTATATTCAATAAACTTCATCAAATATTGTCTCTCAGTTATCTGCAGTTTCTTTTTGTACTTTAAGAAGAGAATATTTCAAGCTTTTTTTACTGTAATTTTATTTATAAAATAATTTTCATCATTAATGCTGATGCAGACTGTAATTCAGAACAAAGCTCTGCTGTTAATTTACTGATTCTTAAAATTGAGATTGCTTAATAAAAAGAAAAAAAGACATTATTGATGAATATATTGTTTATAAAGACTTAAATGAGAATCTTTATTATATATCAAAGATTCTTATTAGTCAATTATCTCTTTATGTAAATAAATCATTTTTCACAGTTCTCTTAAGTAAGAACAGAGATTAAACATTGCTTTATAAAGAATGATAAGTTGTGTTCTTGATTCATAGTGATGATTGATATACAGTATAAGAATTGAAGATAAAAGAGTATGTTGTAAAGATAAATATAATAATAGAAAAGATATGTATATGTATTGTTTACTTACAGTAATGTAAAGAATACTTATTTATCAATATTTAATTTGTATTAAGCTGTTAAATTATTATACTTATTGTGTTCATCTTATTTTGCTCTGATGAGCAGCATATTAGAAACTGTCTATTTATTTTGCTTTAATAAGCAGCATATTAAGAACTGTATATTTATTTTACTTCAATAAACAACATATTAAAAACTATCTGCTTGTTTTGCTTTAATAAGCAGTATATTAAGAACTGTATGCATTAGATCAGTCTGCACTTTCTTTAAGAAGTCTTTTGTTAATTTAAACTCATAATTTATTGAAAAAATAATGAATACTTGTGCTATCTGCTTATTTAGTGAATTTAATGTGTCAATGTTGACTGCAGTTAACTTAAATGTAGTTAAATTGATAGCAGAAGCTTTGCTGTCTAAAATAGAAGAAGACTCTGTCAGTCTTTTATGCTAAGATTAAAGAAGTTAAGAATGTAAATAGAGTACTGCACTTCTCAATAAGAAGATTAAATCAATAGCTATTATAATTAAAAATGTTTTTAATACATAATGAGCTGCTGAACTTATTCTGTATAATTTTTTTATTATTATTTTAAATCTTTCTCAGTCAACAACTTTTCTCTTTGTGTCATGATATCACTATGCACTCATACTGAACCATAGCCAAACCCCTTACACAATGATTGATAAGCAAAATACTATATAAACAGTCTTTATATACAAATCTTTTGAGTTTCTTAGTTGTTAATCTTCATTAATACAAGACTTTAACATCAGAACTTCATCAAATAGCTATCATAACATAGTGTCTCACATTGTCACATATCTTACTCATCAGTCTCTTATAGATAAGAGACTTGTAAATTCACAATTTTAACAACTTTATCTTTTTAAAGAATGACAATTCATTACATTGTGATATGCAGACTAAAAGTCAGCAAAATGAAGTAGAATTATTCTTTAATCATATTGAGACTTAAGTGACTTCTGAAGAACAGAAATCTGCAGAGATTTAGGCTGCTATTTAGACTGTAGAGAAGAAGAATTAATATTTAGATAAACAGATTTGTTTAACTGAAATTAGATAAGTCAATGATAAGAAAAGACAATGATTCATGAAAATTAATTGTGAACTGCAAGCATTTAATATGTATAACAAGATTGACAAACTTCTGAGAGATGAAGACTCTTAAGTCTCATCTAAAAAAAAATTACATACAGAATCTTTTTATGCTCTTATTAGCTCTTTAGATTCAATAAAGCAACATGCATTCAAAGTTGTGTACACACTTTCAGTAAAATGAACACAACAGTTAAAGAACTTATTTATATATAATGAGAAGTTTATCTGTAAACATACTGAGTTTATACACAATGCTGTAATAACATTTCATTTAATCTCTGAAAACTTCTTTAATAATTACAATAAAATTCTCTTTGTCATGCAGTTCTTAACAGAAGAATCTTAAGATGCATGATTTTGTCACATTAATGAGAACAAACTTCTGAATAACAAATCATAAATATTCTTTTCAGAGTTTCTGTTTAATCTTATTGAGAACTTAATGAACTGTGAACTTAGCACAATACAGAAATACTCAGAAGTTATACAGAAATTTACTTAATTAATTTAAGCTTTTATAACATATTTTAATATGCTGAAGAATCAGCTTCTGAGCTATATAAAGAAATAGAGAACAAATTATTTCTTTGTAAAATTTTAATTAAAGATTTAAGCAACTTTAATTAACTATTAAGATTCTTTAAAGACAAGAAAAAGCTTAATAGCTCTAACTGCTAGACTAGAGATTAATCAGTGATTTATAAATAATTATATAATTTAAAGTTATATTATTAAGAAAATCTATAAGCATCACTTACATTCTTTTATTTAGACAGCAAAGCCACAGCAGAACAATTATCTCAACTCTGAGATTACAAAATTAAGTCATCATGATAATGCAGACAAACTTCATTTTGAGACTGATGTTAAAAAGAATAACTACTATAACTGTGAGAGACTGAGTCATTTCATAAAGAACTGCAGAAGTCTTTTAAAAATTTTTAATTACATTAAAATTAATGCAGTTAAAACAAAAAAAGACAGAGTTTCATTGACTGTGCTTTAGTGACAAAAATTAGATTAAAAATCATAAAGAAATCTAGCATTATAAAGAAAGATTAAATTTAAATTGAATTCAGTTAAGTTTCTATTAATGTATTGTTGAACACTGCAGCAAAGATTAATATAATGTCTTAATGATATGCTGTTGCTCATTAATTAACATAAATTAATGTAAAACTTTTAAGATCAGAGCTTCTGAAAGAACAACATGTCTACTGCTATGATACATATTTAATGAAGCATAAACTCATCAACAATTAAGAATAAAAGCAAACTGAAGAGCAGCTGTTCTATATCTTAAATAAAAATGAATTTGAACTCATCTTTGATCTTTTAGATTTAAAATGACAACATATTCATATTAATTGTGACTTATACACATAACATTATAAAATAAAACAGATATCTCTGACTATTGATGAGTCTGAAGTGTTTATCAACAACATTTAAAATTAATCTGCTATTTATGCATTGTTGATAATGTCTAAGTCAGGCTCATCAACAACTGCTGTACATGTTGTTGATAAGATGTTGATGCTATTTTAATGATACAACAAATATGCAGATGTGTTCTCTGAAGAGAATGTTGATAAGTTATTATTTTATTAAGATCATGATCATGTCATAAAGATGAAGAAACATAAATTACTTTATGATTTACTTTATAATCTGTCAAAAACAGAGCTATAAGTGCTTAAAGAATATTTAAATGACATTTTAATAAAAAAATAAATACAACATTCTGTCAGCTCTGCAGAAGCATTAGTTCTGTTTATTTTAAAAAATGAAGAAAGCTTATATCTATATATTGACTACAGAGATCTTAACAAGATTATTATTAAGAATTGTCATTCTTTATTGTTAATTAGTAAGACATTTAATCATTTAAGTGAAGTTAAGATGTTCATCAAACTAGATCTTAAGAATGCTTATTACTGCATTAGAATCAAGAAAGACAATGAATAAAAGACTGCATTTTATATACATTACAGTCATTTTAAATACATAATTATGTCATTTAGACTGATTAATGTCTCAGTAACTTTTCAAGTCTATATTAATTGAGCATTAACTGAGCTAGTTAATGTCTTTTATGTAATATATTTAAATGATATCTTGATCTATTTCAGTTCTTTAAAAGAACATCAAAGTCATGTAAAACAGATTCTGAAGTGACTTTAACAGTTTAAACTGTATGTAAATTTAAAGAAGTGCACTTTTCATATTATACAGATGAAATTTCTTAAGTTTATTATCTTCATTACTGATGTTTTAATGAATCAACAATGAGTTAAAATCATAAAGAAATGATCAGTATCTAGAAGTTACTGTGAAATATAAATATTTTTAAAGTTTGCAAACTTTTATCATTACTTTATATAAAGCTATTTTAAGATCACTGCTTCTTTAACTGATCTGTTAAAAGACAGCAAGAATGACAAGAAGATAAATATCTTTAAGTAATTATAAATGATAATGTAAGTGTTTTGCAAGCTTTGCAACATCTTTATATAGATATTTATTTTAACACACTTTAACTTAAAGTTAAGAGCTCAGATTGAAACTGATGTCTTAATAATTAAATTAATAAATATTTATTTACAGCTTTAAACAGATGCTCAATGACATTCTGTTGTCTTCTGATTAAGAAAGTTGAACTCAGTTAAAACACATTATGAAATTTATAATTAAGAATTGTTGATAATTATAAAGACATTTAAACATTAACAACACTATCTTAAAAGTAATCATTATCTCATTGAGATACTCATGAATCACAATAATCTATAAGAATTTATGAATGTAAAGTCATTAAATAAAAGACAAGCACACTGAGTTATGAGGTTAGCTGCTTATGATTTCATAATTATACATTAATTAAGAAAGACAAATCTCATCAATGCATTATTGAGGTGTTCTGACTACAAAGTTAAAAAGAACATAAATAGATTGCTGTCAACATTGCAATAAAAGCTAATTACATTATCTTAAAAGTTAAAATCAAGCATTACTGCTTTAATTAGTCAGATCAATGCTTAAAGCTTAAATCTGTAAATTATGTTAATCATTTTATTAAAAGAATATCAATTAAGCATTCAGACTGAAGATCATGACTGTTAAGAACAAGTTAATGAGAGATTTAGAAAGTCTTTATTTAAGAATGAATTGAAAAACAATGACTATATATTTAATTTATCTATATACAATGTAGCAGAAGAGCTGCTTAACTCTGTTACTGAAATTACTGATTGTAAACAGTTCATTTTATATGCATTAATTCAGAAAGTAACTGACAGCAAAACAATACATAACAAAAAGTAATCATTCTTTCTTAAACTTATTTATCTCTTGCAGAATACTGATGTTCTAACAGTAAAGATGTGACAAGACTTAAAATTATAAAGTAATTATAATTATTAAGACATCAATGATAATCTATGAATGTTTAATTTCACTGAACTACTTCATTACAAAAGCAAGATATACATATTATTTAATAAAGTCATTAAGAATGAACTTATGAAGCTGCATCATGATGATGTTTTAGCAGAACATTATAAAGTAGACAGAATAATTAATTTGTTATTTAGAAAATATTATTGAGTCAATATGATAAATGATGTTTAAGAATATGTTGCTTTGTATACTGTATGTTTAAGAGTTTAAGTATCAAGACATTGTTCATATAATAAATTACAGTTATTGTCATTATCTACTCAATCATGAAAGAAGATAACAATGAATATAATCACTGACTTGCTGTCTAGCAGACAAGAAACTAATGTTTATGACTTCATATTAATAATTATGAATTGTTTTATGAAGATAACTCAATATATTTCTGTCATTAAAAAACTCACTGCAATTAAGTTAACTGACATATATATTGAACAGATCATATGTCACTATGAAGAACTTAAAGATATTGTCTCAGACTGAGAATCAATCTTTATTAATGCATATTGATTTAAATTCTGTTATCAACTTTAAATGAAGTGAAGACTAAGCACTATCTTTTATTTACAAACTGATGATTAAATTAAAAGATAAAATTAAACTTTAAAACATTATCTGTATTGTTACTGTTGTGAAGAACAAAACAACTGAGTGTTCTTTCTGTTAATGATAAAGTTTGTATATGCAAATAGAAAACATACAATAACTAATTAAACATCATTTAAGACATTAATGAACTATCATTTAAGAATTGCTCAATACATTAAGAACAACATTTATGAAAAGAAGATGTCAGCAGCAAAAGACTGAGCACAGTAAATGAAGAAAATCTGTATTATAATGATAAAGTAATAATAAGTCACTGTAAAAGCACAAGTCAAGTATTTTAACAAAAATCATATTTAAAAAAGCTACAACATTGATGATTTAATGCTATTGTTCATCAAGAACTTAAAGCAACACAGATTAAGCAAGAAACTGTTGCATAAATTCATTAAGTCTTTTTAAATTGTCAATCTTATTAATAAATAAACATATCAACTGACTCTACCTGCTCATTACAGAATTCATAATGTATTTTATGTCTTATATTTAAAGTTTTATAAATGCTGTCTAAACAATAATTCTTTATCAGAACTGTTCTTTTCAAATCTCATAAACAATGAAAAAGAATATGAGATCAAAGAGATCTTGAGCAAGAGATGAAGAAGAAAACAGTTGTAATATGAAGTTAAGTGAGTAAAATACTTAACAGAATATAATGAGTGATTTTGAGTAAAGAATATGAGAGATGCAGAAGTGTTGCAACAAGAATACAACATAAGAACAGAGAGAAAGCAGAAGTATAAAAGAAATTTAAGAGATTAAAAACTTTTATTAATAATATTTTATATAATATTATTTAAAAGAAATGAAGTCAAAATACAATCAACACATCAATAAAACATTATTAAATCACTTCATCATCTCTGCATCTGTATTGCTATCAGAAGTGAAAGATAAGAACAGTAACTACTTATTGATGTTATAATCACTGTTGAAGTAACTAAGTCATAGTGTTGAGTTATGAAAGCTTTCTGAGATGTTGTTATTTAATTGAAGAAAGAAAAGTTCATACTTAAAGTGAAGTAAGCAACATAATGATGACAGCAAAGTGCAAGAAAATTAAGAAAATGAATTATAAAGCAGAAAGTATTCAACATAAATATCTACATTACAGTGATTACTTACTGCTTTTAAATCATGAATAACAATAAATTACAGATCTCTACAGACTTGCAATGATTGCTGTAATGCTCAGCAACATAAATAATGTAGATGATGACATGCTTAATAAATGATGTCTATATATGATTAAGATGATGCTGAAGTCAAGACTGATAAATATCATTAATTGTTATAATGACAACATAATTAATAAGTATGTACAAGTTATTAACTCAGCAGTTAAAGAATGCAAAGATCTATTATCATTAATGCATTACATAATGACAAGAAACTTTCTGTTAAACTGAATTGCATAACTTTTAAAGTATTTTACAATAATCACAATTTTAATTCTTAACAATGTTGCATTAGCTGATGTTGTTGCTGATATGTTTTGAACAGTGAAGACAACAGAGAGAATTCAACTTGTTGTTGATGTAATGATTATGATGTGACATTGAGATGATGTCAGTGTGAGTAAATAAGAAAATAGAAAAATTGCTGAGAATATAACATCATGAAGTAATGACATTCTCAGAAGCTGAGGCAAAAATAGAATTAGAGTGCAATGTGTGTGATGACATTATCATAAAAGAAGAATGTAACATACAATGCAGAGCAGAGAGATATTTACTAATTGTAATCTTAGATTCAGCACTCTTCTAAGTAATAAGTTTCTTATAAGTCAATTATGTCTCAAAGACAATGTTCTGTGATGTTAACAGCATAGCAACAGTCATTAAGTGAGCATTTTTAATTAAATTTGTCAACAATGACTTATCTGTGACTTAAGAAAGTGAAGGTGAGGCATAAAAAGACAATGTTTCATCATTGAAAAGATTAAGTAAATATAACTACATCTATATGCAGCAATAAAGTGACCATTAAGTCAGGTTAACTCAGCCTGACTTAGACAGAGCTTTTAGATTGAGTTAAGTTAGACTTTAATTGTCAGTCTGAGAATTCAGATTAAGCTTAAACATTGAAGCTTAACTTAATTCAGAAGCTCTATTTAAGTTTTAAGAATTCTAAGACTGATTAGTAAGTGAGCTCTTGAAACTTGACTTAAGAATAGAGATTATGAGCTTAAAGATTACTGATATATGAGCATTATAAGTAAGCATTATATATGCACAGTTAAACAGCTTTCAATTTAGTCTATTTATTTACTACATTGAGAGTCAGATATTCTCAAAATAGTCTAATAATGATTGCTTTAATCTGCATCTTTAAGTGTGATATTTCAGTTATGCATATATCTTTTAATAAGAGACATGTTCTTGTGCTGAATGATAACTTACTTTATATAAATTGCAGTCAGATTAACATCTGCATTCTGTTAACTGATAGATGATAATTACTGTACAGTTCATTAAATATACTTTTAAAGAAAACAACAATATATGTTTTTACTGTCTTCTGCAGACTGTCAATGACTGAGCTTTAAAAGCAAAACATTTTATGCTGAGAAAAAATTCTCTTTAAATAATCTTAAGTTATCTTGCAGCAAAATCTTTGAAAGAATAGTTTTGTTATTAAAAAATCTGTTGATTTCTAATAATGATGTATTTCACAAAGAATGACAGCTATAGAATGAAGTGTTATTATTAAATATTATATTGTATATTAGAATTAAGCTTACTGTCTAACTTTCAGTGATGAGCTAACTTAAATGCTTCAGTATCTTCTTCTGTATCTGCAGCATTATTTTCTTTTCTTTTTTTATCAATATCAGTTTTTTCTTTTTTAAATGTCTTTCTAAATGTTCTTTCTGCTGTTGCTGTCTTTTCTTCATTTAATACAGTCTTCATAGCACTGTGTCTCAGAGTTTTCTTAATATGTATCATGATGTAATATAATAATATAATAATGCTTTAAAATTAAGTTAACAAAAGCATTATAAGAAAGCAGTTTGAATGCATCTCTGAATGATAATGAGTTTTAGAGTGATCTTGTAGTTTGAAGATGCATTGTAGTTTGAAAGTATATTGTAGTTTGAAAGTATGTAGTTAAAAGATGTGTTGAGAGCTTTTAGATGTTAGCAATACTTAAATGTTAGATTGCTGATAAACAACACATTTATTCATGATATATACATCAATGTTATAAATAAATATATCAACACACTCACTTTTAATACTCAATCTAACACTTTCTTATCTTCATCTTTATCACTTAATCTACTACACTCACTCTGTCTCTACTCAATCTCTATACTCAGTCTCTATACTCACTAAATATATTGCTTAATGCTATCACTTATTTTACTGCTCATTTCTTAAGATTTAATCTTATACATTGTTCTTGTACTTCACTCTGATGCATAGCTGTAGTGCATACATATAATATTTAATTATATTGCTCAGTATAAGACTCAATAGCTAACTACATATTCTAGATTTTCATCATGATGAATTCAGACATTAAGCTTTCACTGCAGACTGTAAAATACTTAGCTTTTAATTTATTCTCAGTCTTTAAAGAGAAATCTGATCATCATGACTGTTCATAGAAGTCTATATATAATTTAAAAAAGATATTTAGCAAATACTTGAACAACTTAAAGACTGTATGTGCAAGAAAGAAATAACAGAAATGTATGAAGAATGAGAACTTTAAATGAATTGAAAATGCAAAGATGATGAATTGCAAAGTTATAAAATGAAAAAAAAAATGCATTGAAGAAGACTGATGCATATTAGACTGTGAACTCAGCATTGAAGAAGATCATGAAAGAGAAGATTAAAGATGAGATCTTGAAGAAGCAATACAATTATGAAATTTTTTATAAGATTTCTTTAAAATTATTATACTCAATTATATTGCTTTTAACTATCTGCAGATGTCTACTATGAAGATGAGTTGAGAAATAAGTTAATGAAGAATGAAAATTGAGCTTAACTTAAAGAGAAGACTAAGCAGAAAATGTTATTTGCTGAAGCTTTTGTGCTAAAAGAAGAGCAAAAGTTCATAAAAGTGAAGTAAAAAGTATGTTACATTTATATTTTCTATAGACTCTTTGACATTCTCTAAAATATCAATAAAGATGAAGTTATTCAGCAGAAGTGCATCAACATCAATTATTAAATTGAGAAGCATCTAATAATTATGATTAAGCATTAAAAATGAGTTCTTAACAATACAGAAGAACAGAAACTACATAATGCTGAAGATTTTGATTTTATTAAGATTATACATCACTTTTATAGTGAAGTTCTTAATTCTAAACACATCAATGACTTTAATTATGCATAAATATTATATTACTCAATTATAACACTTCTTAACTCTAACATTGACTAGTTACATTTAAGAGTCTGTATTTGATCAGAAGAAAGAAGATGAAAAGAGTGTAATTAAAGATGTTGATGAAGCTTATGTAATGATGTCTGAAGATGAGAAATCTTTAAATGATGATTTCATTAATGAATTTGTTCTTGATGACTTAATTAATGATAATGAAGATGATAAGAAGAATGTTGAATTTATTAGTGATGAAGAGAGTAATGAGAAGAATAGTAAGTAGTCATTATTAATTAAATAGAAAGTTGATCTTTAAAGATTAGAGATGTAAGATAAAGAATAATTAAATAGATTTTTAATTATTAATTAAAGATTTTTAATGAGAAATCTCTTCATTGATACTTAATATTTGCTATACATAGTAATTTTTAAATAGTGTTTATCATGATTAATATTATAAGAAATTCATTTTACATTTAGATACATATTCTGTTACATGACTACAATCTTGTATATACTAATTTTGAAACTCTCACAATACACTATCATCAACACATCACTTAAAGTACAACAAAATATCATTTATTTGCTTAACTTACTACAATAACTCAACATCATGTCTTTATACAGTCTATCATTCAGTCAAATTTTAAATAACTCAGAAAGATTATTTTTAAGTGCTTTCAATAATAGAACTGAGTCATTTTAATTAAGTCAATCTTGTTCTTTAACTTTTACAGATACTTCAAACTTAGAATATATTCTTTAAAGATTTATGACAAAGTGAGAGTTTCAAGACTGATAAGAAATAACTGTATAAAGTTAGAACACAGATATAAAGATTAAGAATTATATTTAAATGACATAAAACAGTTCAGCTTACTCAGCAAAGATTTGACAGTTCTTTGCTGAAGTAGCTAGCAAACATGATGAAAGATTAAATGTAATGTGTGTTAATTGTTACAATATTATGAATCATTCAGCATCAGAAAATGATGAAACAATCATCATAAAATGTTATCTGAAAAGCAGCAGTTATTAAAAGATAAAATCAGTATCAGAAAGACAGATTTCAATCTTTGAAGCAATGAACTTAAAGATATATTATAATTTTCAATTATAATGCTTTAATATAACACTCACTGTTTGACAGACAGTTCAAAAAATCATTATTAAATTATTTAATTTTACTTTTAAAGTCTTTAATCAGCAGATTCTTCAATTCATTATAGCACTCAATATAATGTAATCGCCACCCAGTCAAGCCAGCCACCCAGTTAAGCCACCTTGCTGTCGCTTAATTAATCCTTGTTGAAACACCTTGAATTATTGAGATTACCACCTCCCTAGACTAACTACATGAAAACTGAATTATCCATGGGCATTTTCTTTCAGATCAGCTTCACAAATTCAACTTTGCCTCTTATTGCATGATATTTAGCTGTTTTATCAGTCAATTTCTTCACCTTCTTCTCTGTCTTCTGCATCATAGCTCTATTCTTGTCAACAATAAGAATTCAGACATTTTCAACATTCTTTCATGACTACTTCTTTCACTGTTGCTTCTGCTTGTCAAGCAGCTTCTGATTAATTCACTGTAGAACTGTTCTATTCATCACAGCTGTCAAAGCTGTGTCTTTTAGATCTAAGACACATGTATATAACAACAATGTCATATTTATTATGATCTCATTCATAAACTGATTGATTCAGATTGCTGTATTAGGTGTGACAGCAATGTTGACTTGAACTTCATTGAAATTTGTAAAGAAGACATAGAGTGAGATCTTTGACTGAGATAATTTTGAAATAACAATGAAAGAATTGAACAAAATAAGATCTACATCTCATTATGCACTCAGAATGTTCTGAGTTGTGATTGCTGTTGATTTAGTCTTCTGATAATAGTGTAGAAAGTTCAGCTTGTTGACATTGATGATCTCATAATATGAGTAAGTATAAATACACTTCTTATAGATCTTGCTCAATGGCCCAAAGACTTTGACATTCAATGGCTACAGCAAATGAATTGAATGCAGAGAAAGACACAAAGTCACAATGCTGTGATCACAGCAGTACTGAATAAAGTCAGTAAAGACATAACTTTTGTGATCATTCAGTATTAGTAGTCAATGAGTGTCTTGAGTCTGAGTTTTAGTGTGTAAATTGAAGATCTCAAGTCGCTGAAGCTCTATCACATTAATAGTTCAGTCATTGTCACTGACTTGTAGAACAGCCTAATCATTCTTAACAGAGTTCAGTTATGTCTGCTGTATCAGCTTGCTCTTGAAAATGAAGTAGAGTGAAAGAATGATATCATTAAACAATACACACTCAATGAGAAACACTCAGTTCTGATTGTCAGCCTGAACACTGAAAGCTTGTGCTTCTATGCATCATACTAGAACTTTAAAGCTGTCTGTAATGCTCATTGCAAATTTCTTTTCATTCATGTTATATATGTCTGACTTCAAAATATCATGCTGAATTCACATGAAGTTGTATAAATCAAATCATTTTTAAATGATTTCAAGATTCTCAGCATTCTTTCAATTCTGATTAAGATTGCAGCTATACTGTGTCTTAAAGTCTGAATGTCAACACAGAAAATTCTTATATCAATGTTGTTCTAGAGGATTCAGATCATCTTTGATCATCATTAGATGCTTTGTCATGAATTTCAGCTATTCAATCTGTGAAGGTCACTCTCAAGCTGTCATAGTATCAATTCATTAAATTAAAGCATTCTCCTCATGCACTGACAGCCATTGTTGATCTGTCTGAAAGACCTTTACTGATTGTCTTTCTTTTTAATGAGCTTGTAGAGTAGATCAAGATAGATCATAGATTCAAGCAATCTCACAAAGAAAAACTGATGAATCATTGTTCAAATCAGCTAAGGCAAGGCTATATTGCATGAAAATATCAGAAATTGACTTAATTGATTCATCTGAGATCATTGTGAATGTGTGATGATGATGAGGTGAACAACAATGTTGATGAGAATGTTTATGACTAATGAGATGACTTAACTGAGTGGCTGGCTTGACTGAGTGGCGATTACATTATTCTTTTATGCTATTGAGTATGTAAAGTTTCAAAAGCTCATCTAAATATGTTATGTTAATATTGAGGTTTCAGATCAAAGCAAGATTGCATAACTTTTTAAGTGTTGTGTTGTAAATGTTTAAAAAGATGTGCTTACAGAGCTTAAGACATAGATTAAAGTCTTTATTGCATTTAATGAATAAAGTAATTCAAATCATCTTACATTTCTAGACATTACTGCATACTTTATTGACACTGAGTAAAAGTATACAGAGATACTTTTAATCTTTAAAGAACTAAAAAGTCAATATAATGATGAAAATCTTGTTGAGTATATTCTTAAAATGTTGAAGAAGTGAAATCTGACACATTAATTGCTGATAGTCACAGCAGACAATGCATTCAACAATTATACATTATAATATTATTTGAGTCAGCTTCTGAGTCAGAAAAATATCATTTAAAGTGATGAAACTGAAATTATGAACTGCATAATACATATAATTTAGCTTGCAGTCAGTCAGCTACTTATATATCTGAAAGTAAATGCAAAGAATGATTAATTCATCATTACATTTAATGATGATGAGCTACAAAATTTCATAATTAACAAAGACTACTTCTTTGACATTATACTGAAAAAGATTAGTATATCTTTTATAACACTTTATTATAATGCTCATATCTGTTGAGTTAATATTTTAACAAAAATCTCATATAGATTCAATTATTAACTATTGTCATTATGACATCATTACAGTGTCTAGAGTTGTTCAAAGATTTGTAGAAGACAAATTCATGAAATATAATTAAAAATGTAAAAACTTAATGAAACTCTTTATACAATATGCTGAGTCAAACTTATAAGCTATAAATTAACTTTCTTAATGAATAGAATGTCTAACTTTAACAATAAGTAGAATGAAACTTCTTAAATATAATATAAAAGAGTGACAACATATTAAATATATACTGTATCTTCTGAAGCACTTTAAGAACTGAACAGAGACAATAAATGTTATCAGTAAGTTAATAATTTATAAGTTGTAATATACATACAATAATTTATTTAATCATTTTGAAAAACAGAATAAAGTAATTAAAAAGTTTAAATTGTTCTTCAGTGCTGAGCTGCAGAATGTTATTAATGCATTAAAAAAGAAATTAACTCAATATTATAAAAAGACAGAAATTAATTAAGAGTTGTTCTGTAATCTTGATGTCATATTGAATTTATGCAATAAGCTTAACATATATAATGTAGAATATTCTCAGTTCTCAATAAATATTATATAGTAAAACTGACATATTATTTCAATAAAGAGAAGACTGAGAAGATCTATGTTCAAAGTATGAATTTGAGTTTTAACAATACTACAGAGTTAATTATCAGCACTTGAAGAAAGAATTATTAAATGATGATTTGAGAATTCTTGACTCAAAGAAGAAGAAAATGATAGTAATGATGAGTTATATGAAAAATGTGAAAAAGCATCAAGACATATTTGTAACAAAAGAAGTCTCAAATTATCTGTAAAAGTCTTTAGTGTTAAATGTGAATCTTTTAATACTTAATTACTGAAAGTTAATAAAGAACTTAAAATCAGCAATGACACAATTCATAAAAGATATACTTGCAATTTCTGCAGCAGATATTAAAGTCAAATGCTTGTTCAACATGACTCAAGACATAATTACATATTGTTGAAATTGACTGAATTCAGACATTATTGAGAATATTATACTGATTAAATATCATAATATGTTCATTCTTGCAGCAGAAGTGATAAAAAGAATTAAAGAGAAATCTGTATTGACAATGATTATCAATAATGATGAGAAAAATTTATCAGTAAATGAGCTGAATTCAACAGTAACTAAAATATGTACAGAGCTTTTATCAGATCACTATTTCAATGATAATGATCTTTATAATGATAGTGATTATGAGAACAACATTAACTTTAGATTTTGTGATCATAATTAAGATAAGAACATTGACTTAAGACTTAACAACAATGATTATAGTTAAACTTTAAACACAGAAGTGATACAATTAAGTGTTATAAATATCTTGAACAGCACACACTCAGAATATGTAATCATTGATGATGATTATAATTATGAGTTAAGAAAGATTAAAGATTACATAAATTCATTATTTGAAAGGCTCACTACAGCAATTGATGCATCAGCTATTAAGATCATTAATGATGACTTAACAATCATTAATCTCAGTTTTCAAATCATTTACTTAAATGACTCTATTCAGAGTACATTGACTGTCAATATATATGCAGTCTTGAATACAATACAACATTAATCAAGAAAGAAAAGTCTTCTTCATTAATAAAGTAGAAAATTGTCAAAAGCACTGCACTTATACTTAAAAGTATAAATAAAGTACATTAAGTTCTTAACTGCTTCAGTATTACAATTTTATAAGAGACAGAATCTTTCATTTATTAATATTATTAATGATTATTTAAAGTTAAGAGAAATTTATTCTTTCTTATTTAAAGATGATGTTGACATTCATTAATTCAAGCATCAGTGATCTCAATAAACATATACTTAACATAATTTTTAATTTAAACATCAGATCTCTTTATTCTTTCTATGCAGTTTATAAATATTTTAATTTTCTTAAATTGTTTATGATAAACATAAGTTACATGTGAGCTAATAGTATTGAGTGAAGTATTAAAATTAAATATGCTCAGATATAGAAAACAATGTTTAAAAATCTTTAAAAACATTTAACTTTACTTAAAGCATCAGAATTCATTTTGATTCTCTGTATCTTCATTAATATTATTATTATCATCATTATAATGATCTTCATTCTTCTCATCATTATTCTATATCTCTGCTGAGTCTTCTGTCTCTTAATCTGCATCATTAATAAAGATTAAAATTTATAATGTTGACAGTTAATCTTTATTGTTGATCTTAATTTATAAATATAGTTAATCAGCAAGAAGTTAATAAACAGTTGTAAAGAGCATTACAATAAAGTAATATAATTATATTTAATCAATTTATATCTTAACTTCATCACTCTTTAACATTGAAGTAGCAGTCTATGAAGTTTAAAATTTAGTTAGATCTTTAATAGATAAACAGTGTAAAATTAATATATTTTGTTTTTTTTTAATACTGTCTTTCTGATATCTGCATGCACAAGTTCATCAGATTTAAAAAAGATACACTCATTATTAATATTTTTATTCAGCATCACTTAAGCAGAAAAAGCTACTGTAACTTTATTCTCATTATTATTTAATATCATCTCTGCTTCTTCATTCTTATCTGCAGAAACATTGAACACTGTTGAGAGCTGATAATTATAAAATGAAACAACATTAACTTTTGTTTTCAGAGTCATTATAAAGAAGTGTTAAAAATATAATATATATTAATGATTTTTCTTATCTGCTATGTGCTCTGAATTAAATATGCTGCTATTAAAAATCTACATAGCAAGATTTGAATTCTCATCTTTAGCTATAATAAATTGTTTATAGCTATTAAATTGAATAATTTATTCTTAATGCTTAACTACTTTATTTAGACAGTTATCTCAACAGCTTTAAATATATTTGCTTACTTTTTCAATTTAATCATATTAGCACAGATTAAATGTCAAATAAAGTTGATATATCTCTTCTTTAATTATTGAGAAAGCACTCTTTGCTTTAAGAAACTTATGCAGAGCTTATATTTCTTTAACAGCTATAATTAAATTATTTTACTGAGCAATATCTTCATTCTTTTTTTACTCAGTGATTACATTCTGATCTATAAGAAAGATCATTATAAATGAAGTTAAAGTTTAATACAGAACATTATAATCATTTTTTAATATTCATTATGCTCATTCTTTACATATCTTTTAACAACAATTTTCTTTCTTATCTTAACTGCATATTTTATTCTTTAAACTCTCATCTTGAGCTTCTTATATTCTGAATTATGTTTAAAATCTATATTCAATCTATTTATTATCATATCATTCTGCTCTTAAGTCTCTTCAATATCAGCATCTGTAAATGCATTGATTACTAAAAAATGTGATGAGATCAATTTTTAAGTGATATCAAAATGTAAAAAACTTAATAAAAAAATAAATAAAAAATTTCTGAGTTCTTGAATATGATTTAGTCTCTAATTTAGTACACATTTTGTGCATTATAATTGAGTGTTATAATAAGTGAAGTTACATACTAGATTTTGAGTCAAAAGAAGTAAAAGAAGCAGCTGAAGTACTTTAAGACAGTATAGCATTAAGTATAAATTTAAAATAGTTAATGAGTACTTTTATTCTTTCTCATTAATCAGCAAAGTCTTCTTTCTTCAGATGTGCAGCAATGTTTAAAATAAATAAATTAATTTCATTAATCTTTTTCTTTCTCTTCTTCTCAGATTGAAGTGAGAAGTTTAATATATTAATAGAATGTGTTCTTTTGCTGATGAATTGTTCTTATTCAGTAATGAGAGATGTAAAGTCTGATGCTTTTACTATATTGATGAGTTAATTTAATTCAGTGATGAAGAATATGAAATCTAATATTTTTACTACATTGATGAAGATAATCTTTGCACTTAATTTTCTCTGTTCTGATGATGTATTTCTAAAATGAAAGTCAGCATCATATCTTTTCATTACTTACTTTACTTACATAATGCAAAAAAAAAATGTAAAAAGCTTAATACAAAAAGTAAGATGTTCTGTAGAAAGAAAATGTAAAAAATGTTATATTAAAGATATTTGAACTTGCTAAGTCTCTATATTATTATTTGTTTATATAAATGCTGTGTTTTTGTTATCAGTGAATTTGTAGATAATTAAGATCAATTTAAATTAAACTGCATAATTATTTAGATTTATTAATTCATAATTATTTCTTCTTAAGCTACTATTTAAGAAATTTAAAGCAATACATACAATTTATGAAGTGTAATATCTCAATTATGTTAGTTGCAATTTCTTTACTAAGTATAGATCTTCTTACAGTAAAGAAACTGACATTAAAATTATATTATATAGTATAACAGAGTTATAATGAAAGTTAAAGTCATAAAGAAATATTAAGCAGACTTTAAAGCTTGTGAATTTGACAACATAAGATTTATTAAAGAGAACAGAATATGAATTATAGATGAAGATGTATGAGACAGAATTAAATTTATGAAATGAAAGCAAAGAATAAGTTGTTAAACATAACATCTTTAAAGAAAAAAATTAAATCATTAATAACTCTTTTTCTTTCAAATCAGTTTCTGCACAAAAAGAGTTAAGTGAGTCACATAATTACATTATTAAATTAAATTAAAATGCTCAATTCTAACACTCTCTGATCAGTTCATGCAATGCAGCAGCAGCAGTATTGATAAAAGCTGCATTCTTTTATTTTAAATTTAGAATTCTTTTCACTACTGATTGAAGAGATTTCTGATCAGTATAATGACAGCTTAAAGTGAAATTAGTTAGTCATTATAAATTTGCAGAAGACAAGTGAAACATATCTTTATACATTTTTTAAAAATATAAGTTCTTGTATATTAAGAGTCTCTTTCATGACTTATTTATGATATAGTTGCTGAGCTACATAAGAAAGAAAATCTAATAATATTAGAAAAATTGCAAAAGATGAAAGCAATCTTTTATATGTTGCAGACTTACTAAAAAGATAAAGTGTATTAATTAATGTATTTTTGCTCTGTAGAGAATGAGTGATCTGATAATTAAGTTAATAATGCTTATATATAATGCTCATAAAGCAGACATGTAATTAAACAAAAAGAATTGTGTACAATGCTAATCAAAAATGTTGCAATAGTAACTGCTGTCAATATAAAGCTACCTAATAACAGAAGTTAATTAATTCTAATTTAGTTTAGACTGTCAAGAATAACTTAACTTAACTCTGTTTAAAACTCAATTCTGCACAGAGTCAAGTCAGATTGCAAAGTAGAACTCAGTAAGTTAAGTTAAATTCTAAAATCTGAGTCTGACCTGATCTGATGGTCACTCTAGTTACAAGAGAGAAGCATTGTTTAAAGATATGAAGTTGCTAGAACTTCAATATATTAAGATGTTGAAGATAAAATAAGTGCAAGTTACATATGAGAAAGAGTTTCTTATATATTGCAATCAAACAAAGAAATCACTGATCTAATCAATTCAGAAACAAAGAAAAGTTGATTTTACTTATGTTTTGTGTATTATTCATTGTTAAACAAAGCTGAATCATCATCTATCTGAATGTAACAAACTTAAAGTATTGCACAAGATTATCAGTCTAGCTGAGATAGACAATAAGTAAAATACATAAAAATGTTAAGTAAATCATTGTTTACATCTCATTAATCTGATTTTATGAAATCACAACATATCTATAATGTTGATGATACATCAATGCACTGAAGAATCAGCACATAGAAGAGAAGACAATTGTTATGATATTACTATGTATTTATACTGAATTATAGCTGAATTTCTTACATAATGATTGATAAGCAAAGTACTATATAAACAGTCTTTACATATAAATCTTTTAAGTTTCTTAGTTATTAATCTTCATCAATACAAAACCTTAACATCAGAACTTTATTGAATAGCTGTTGTAATGTAGTATTTCACATTGTTACATATCTTACTCATCAGCCTCTTATAAATAAGAGGCTCATAGGTTCACACTTTGCATCTTTTATAAATTTTAATAATGTTCAGATCAACATCACTGTCACATTTCATACAGCAATTTAAATCAATCAGTTTGTGAATGAGATTCTTATTAATATAACTTCATCATTACATTCATATGTCTTAGATCTAAAGAACACAGTCTTAACAGCTATGATGAATAAAGTAGTTTTACAATAAATTAATTAAAAACTTCTTAAGAAACAGTAGCAGCAATGAAAAAAGCAGTCATAAAAGACTGTTAAAAATGCTTAAGTTTTTACAGTCAATGAGAGTAGAATTATGATGCAGAAAGAAAAGAATAGAGTGAAGAAATTGATTATTAAATTAATTAAATATCATATATTAAAAAATAAAGTTGAATTTGTAAAGCTGATTTGAAAGAAAATGGTCATGAACTATTCAGTTTTCATGTAATTAGTCTAATGATGTGAATATTTCAATAATTCTAGCTGTTTTGACATTGCAAAATAAGTGACAGTGAGGTGACTTGACAGGGGGGGTTGCCTGAGTAACAGGGAAATGCGTTATGTATGTAGTGTATGGTAACTTACTGTGTACAAGGTTTGGTTCGTTCCGTGTAATTAACTTCAACCTCTTTTTCCCTGACCATCTGGCAGATTTCCTTTTCTTATCCCTGGAAGATCCCACAATAATTCCAGGATTCTGTTCTCGTACCCCTGATCCCAAGCATCGCCGTAGCCTATACCTTCCCAACCAGGATTTCGATTGTGTAAGTGAAAACATGGTTGGAGTCGATGCTGAGTTTGATGATAGACATGAGACTACTATCTACAATCGACCTTCCCTTTCCCTTTCCCTTTCCCTTTCGCTTCGTCTCCTAGCATCTTCAACGCTTGGGCATATGCTGTCTTGATCTCGTCACCAAGTCCCTCAACATTGATTTTGACTCTTTCCACTTTCCTCTCCGGAGCTCGCCGGATTTGGCGCCCTTTCGCGATATCGTTCCAAAACCATCTTGCCTCGTTGTGAGCGGTCAGCGTCCAAGCCGAGCCCTCTTTCCCTGCCCTCGCCGTCCTACCCACCCGATGCACATAGCCCGTTACACTGCTCGGTATGTCGTAGTTTATGACACATCGCAAGTTCTGAACATCCAACCCTCGGGAAGCGCGATCAGAAGCGATGAGTATTGACACCTTGCCGGTGCGAAACGCTGACAAGACTTGACGACCGGAGGATGTCGAGGTGGACTTGGTGAGGGTGCGGACAGTGGTGCTGTACGGTGGATGCAAGATAGAGAGGAGGCGCGCAAGTCGTGATGCGTTTTCGTTGTTGTTGGTGAAGATGAGAACCCCTTGGGTAGGGTAATCAGAGTTCCCGTGACGACTTGCCGAATGTGCAAGTAGATCTACATGTAGGGACGATCTGCACGAAGTGTCCGAGCTCTCTGAAGATGAAGATGACGTTGAACGCTGGTCTACGTCGAGTGAGGCTGGACCTCCGACGGAACCATGATTAGCCAGGTTTAGATTCGCATCCCCTACAATGCTCGTTCCCTCTGACCACAAAGTACGAGGACCTTTCTCCGGCGCCTGGAGCGAGTCGTTGTACATGTTGAGGTGAGTTTTCAACAGTTCCAATAGATATAGGGGTTTGTCGCCCCCATCTCCTACGCCCACGGCACTTTCATGCAGCGTAGGCGGCAGATAGTAGCCATCGCTATTCTCCTTGAGGCTGGTGGCTTCTCCCTCATCAAACACATCTGCTGTACTGGCGATGTCGTGCGTCAGTTCCGATGTAGCGGTAGCGGTTTCAAGTACGACAAGTTTAGGTCTGTATAGCTTGAGTGCGCTCAAGCTGCCCACATCTTTTGCCATGGTAGCGCTGAGGATTACTTTTCGAATTGATCGATGCGCTTGTGGGATTCCCATGTCGGACAATAACTTTTGGCGAATATCGCGCCGGTCAAGCGATCCGGTTGTCTCCAGAGCTTTCATCACTGTCTCGACCCACTCTTGAAAGCTCTCATTCAAGAGGCGGTCAGCTTCATCGATCACCAGCCATTGAATATGGTCAAGATTGAACCCTTTGGTACGGCGCATATGGTCGACTAGGCGTCCAGGAGTACAAATGAGAACATCGACGTTTGATTCGTAGTCCACAAGATGGCCCGGTAAAGCCTTAGTAATATTTTCCAGATTGTAAAGATCAGTATCAGGACCAAAGCTTTCCACACCCTCAGTACACACTTCATTCTGCAATGCCCCGTGACACCCCTTGTTGTATTTCTGGGTTTTCTTCATCAGTAGCTCTTGCTCCTCCTTCAGCGATTTATGTCCGACCGCAGTACTGATTTTGAGGCCAGAGCCTGTCGCACACAACTCACAAACTTCCCAGGCCTGCGCGACAAGCTCTCTCGTCGGCACAACAATGACAGCTCGCAGCCTGATCACATTCCGACTCCGCAGGCTTTCAATTAGTGGCAACATATACGCCAAGGTTTTGCCAGACCCAGTTGCAGCCGAAATGCATACATCCCCAAGATGTTGCTCTGGCCCTTGGAGCAGGAGAGGGAGAACAGCGGTTTGCACGGCGAAGGCTGTTCTGTAGCCTTTGTTCTGTAGAGCAGAAAGAACCTTTGAGGAAAGCTTAAGCTCTTCCAGAGGTCTGGAATCCAATGTAGACACTCTGATTGGTTTCGCCAGCCACGGCGGAAGAGCAGAGAATGAAGGCCCCGGTTCGGGGTTTCGCACAGGATCTGGCTGCGGTAACGGCACAAGGTCGTGAAGCTCGACCTCCGTCTCTGCTTTGTCAACACCAAGTAGAGATTCGGCACCTGCGTCCGTTGTTCTCGTTGCATTGGCGAGGTTGTGCGACCTCTGCAACTTGGAACGAATTGAATTGTGCTTCGTGACAGCTATACCGCCCACGTGTGGTTCACCCTCGAGAGTTTCATTGCCTTCTATTTGCTCATTGTGGTCTTCAATTGATGATTCCAAGCCATTAATATCTACCTGCGTTACACCAGATGCGTCACCTGAACCGTTCTTCGTCTTAACTGAAGGGTTGGCGGCACTGACCTCCTCTCGGTGACGCCTTTTCTTAATCTTGACCTTTTTCGACCTCTGGTCGAGTTCTGCTGTGACGTTGGAGAGAGGTTCAGTCGCTCGTCCATCCGTGATGGATCCAGCCGTACCCGTAGTGTCGTCGGTTTGCGCTGTATGTGAAGAAGACCCATCTACGTGATGTATATGATTTCTATCAGATCCCACACCAGTCTGGGGAAGGTTTTCCCGGGTTCCGGCTCTTTTGCGTTTCTTCCCACCTGGTGTTGATGTGGTGGACTGTTCAAACACGTCTGGCAAGACTTGCGGCGGAGGCGGAATGTATCGGTTGTATAAAGCTGAAGTCATGCTTTATATCCAGCAGTGAGTCTCTGGATTTTGAAATGGGTGATTGATCAATCTTCGAGACCCTGAGGCTAGGAAAATTTCTGCCACCGCCTTCACTGGCCGAGACCAATTGTCTGGCGCATTCTAGCGAAAACAGTACCAAGACATCAATGCTTCAAAGTGAGGTGCTTATATGAGATTTGTGGAGTACATGAAAACCGTTTCACAGAACAATCAATGTGATATGTCTCATGCTTGGCTACAGTGCGCCACGACATCTGACGATTGCTGCATCTGCGTCTGCGTCTGCGTCTGCGTTCTGCGTCTGCGGCTCATCCCGAAGTACGGATACGGTACGAATGTCCACACCAATAGTAATGGGAGTGCGCTAGCTACGTTGAGCTGCGTACACAGCCTATATGCAGTGGTAGGAACATCCAAATCATATACAGAGTTAGCAGTGATTTATCATTGCAATTGATCATTCAGATTTGTTTTATGTAATTTATATATAAGTATGAGTTAATATAAATTTGATGATCCTACTTTATATTCTCAGTCATTTATGATCTCAATGCACAACTTTGAGATATTGTGAAGCTTTGATGTTCTTTTACTTCAGCAGAGTGTACAAACCATGTATGTAGCTCACTGTAGCTAGTGCACTCCCATTACTTTTGGTGTGTAGCTTCGTACCTATAAAGTACAAGTGCCACCCACGACCACCTTGTTCCCGGGTCTATGAAGCAGCCCAGCTCAACCAAATTAGCCGGCATGCTCTCCAACACTTGGCTTTGGAGGCACTCACAGCCGGTGACAGCAGTGTCATACCCACTCTAAATGCCGCAGTGACTGATCATGTCAAACAAAGCTGAGAACCCAGCCCAGCTTTCTAGGCAAGCTACCACCATGCCTTACAACATCGCCATGATCAGCGACTTCTTCTTCCCCCAACCCGGAGGAGTGGAAAGCCACATCTACCAGCTATCCACCAAGTTGATCGATCGCGGGCACAAGGTCATCATTGTTACACACGCCTACGAAGGTCGCACTGGTGTCCGTTATCTGACCAATGGCCTCAAGGTCTACCATGTTCCATTCTTCGTCATCTACCGAGAATCGACGATGCCGACGGTCTTTTCGTTCTTTCCAATCTTTCGCAACATTGTCCTGCGGGAGCGGATTGAGATTGTTCACGGTCATGCTAGCCTCAGCAGCCTTTGTCATGAGGCGATATTGCATGCGAGGACGATGGGGTTGAGGACAGTGTTTACGGATCATTCGCTCTTCGGGTTCGCAGATGCTGCCAGCATTTTGACGAATAAGCTGCTAAAATTTACGTTGAGTGATGTGGACCATGTTATATGCGTCAGCCATACTTGGTATACCATCCGGTACTTCAAAGACAATGCAGGAGCTGACAATGGCGTACAGTAAAGAGAACACTGTTCTTCGCGCATCTCTGGACCCCTTGATGGTGTCGGTCATTCCCAACGCTGTCGTTGCGGATAGCTTCCGGCCTCTAAGTCAAGCCCCGTCTCATTCTCGACAGTCATCTTTCATATCCGGGGTAGACACAAAGTTCCAGCCACCACAGCCGCAACACCTGGGGCCGCATGACACCATCACCATCGTTGTCATTTCGCGCTTGTTTTATAACAAAGGCACCGACCTCCTTATAGCCGCAATTCCGCGGATATTGGCCTCCCACCCAAACGTGCGGTTCATCATCGCAGGCTCGGGGCCCAAAGCAATCGATCTAGAGCAGATGCTCGAACGGCGAGTGTTGCAAGACCGGGTCGAAATGCTTGGACCGGTGAGGCACGAGGAGGTGCGGGACGTCATGGTCCGAGGTCACATCTATCTACACCCCAGTCTGACGGAGGCGTTCGGTACCGTCATCGTGGAGGCGGCCAGCTGTGGTTTATATGTCGTCTGTACACGTGTCGGGGGCATACCGGAAGTCTTACCGCAGCACATGACGACGTTCGCAAAGCCGGAGGAGGATGACCTCGTACTAGCGACTGGAAAAGCTATCGCGGCGCTTCGAGCCAACAGGGTGCGGACGGAGCGGTTTCATGACCAGGTCAAGATGATGTACTCGTGGACTGACGTCGCCGAGAGGACGGAGAGAGTCTACAATGGCATCACCGGCGTTCTGAGTGAAGAGGAGTTTTACGGGTATCATTCTGGTGGAGGATGGAGCGCTACGAGGGGGCGAGCTGGGGTACAGAGTTTCGCCCTGATTGACCGACTCAAGAGATATTACGGGTGTGGGATCTGGGCCGGAAAGCTGTTCTGTCTCTGCGTCGTCATCGACTATCTACTGTTCGTATTTCTCGAGATGTGGGCACCGCGGGCGAACATCGACGTCGCAAGGAACTGGCCCAAGAAGAAGGTGCAGATGAACGGTGAGGGCGAGAAGAGATCGACGAGTGATAGGATCAGTAGGAGGAAGAGCGCCAGGGATCGCTCTCGGGGAGCGAATGGAGAATAGTAATAAAGCTTGTCATCTCTAAAGAAATACCCCGTCTACTCTGGCCAGAGTCAAGACATCGTCGCCATATACAAGTGCGTGCACAATTGTTATGGGCATCATCGGAATGCTTTCCCACCACAGCCTTTCCACCCGCCTCCCACAGATCTACTTGTGAACGTTCAGCCCTTTCCATCCAAACCCGCCAACGGAATTTGCAAAGCGAACACCTTCCACCACGACTAAATACAACCACCGACCACCCGAACCCACCATCCTCGAACCTCACACCAAATGCCCATCCGGCTGGGCGAACAACATGTGCGGAACCGCCCGGAATTCGAGAGGGGGTATATTGGAGGGGTGGTGGAGGGGGAGTTGGGGGCCGTGTCGGATACGTTTCGCGAAGTGCATGGCGGGGAGAGAAGGTATTCGTAGTTCCCAAGGGGGTGTGTGGGGGAGGGGCTGCGATCGGGTGGATTTGGGGTGGTGGATCGGGCTTGGTTGCTTAGGGCGGAGATCGTGGACGACCCGATGGATGTAGAGGGCGAGTAGCGATCATGTGCCGCTGTATGTTGTGTCGGAGGTTGAGAAGTTCACGACCGAGTATAATCAGTGTGTGTGAACCAGCGTTCGAACCCTAATGCACAACCCAACCGCCTCAGTCTCCGCCCAACGCCCGATTTTCCCCGTTCTCTACCCCCAAAAACTCCCAGTCCCTACCAACCAAAAACCCCCAGCAACCTCTAAACCTTCCCAACCGGCACCCTCCTCCACATCCCCACATGCTCGACCCCATCCTCCACCCACACGCCCATCCCCTCATCCCGCACGAACCCATGCCCCGCCCACATCCGCTCGACCCCGACCTGCGCATGCACCAGCACCAGCCCCTTCCACCGCTCGTCGCGCTCCGCCTCGCCCGTCGCCATCTTATGCGCCTCGCGCGCCGTCGGGTCCGCCGCCGGCGCGATCTGCCCCGCGTGCGCGCCCGCCCACCCCAGCGCCGAGTCGATCAGCAGGCTCGCCAGCCCTAGCCGTCGGTAGGGCGCCAGCACCGCCAGGCGCGTGAGCTTGATGTACGATTCGCTGCCGTCGTGTAGCGGCTGGGTGCGAGCTTTGGCGTGTACGTCCTCGTCCTCGTCCGCGTGGCCCCGCACCGCGTTGCCCTCCCCCTCCCCACCTTCCCCGCCCGCTCGATATTCCGCACCCGAAGGTCCAGTCTTCGACGAATCCATACCCGGATGCGGCGCCTCGTGGGGCGGCGGAACGAGCCGGACCGTCCCGACGGGCACGCGGCTCCCTTCGGAGCTGCGCCGACCGCCGGCGTCGGTGTAGGCGGTGCTGGAGACGGAGGCGTAGACGACCCAGTGGAAGCTGCGGGGGTCGTGGTCGTCGAACTCGTGGGCGAGCGGGAAGGATTGCTCGTGCACGAAGACGGCTTCGCGGATGGACATGGCTTCGGTGAAGATGGAGGGGATGGAGGCGTCTTGGGTCGTGTGGGGGAGGTTGCGGTTGTAGGGTGTGAGGGTGTCGCCGGGGGGTGGGAGGAGGGCGATGAATTCGGTGGACATTGTTGTTGGTTGGTGGGGTGGGGTTGTTTTGCGAGAGGTGGAGGCGTTCGTGGTGTTGCTTTGAGGAGTTGGAGTGTTGCTGGAGTTCGAAGCCTCAGGTTGTTGTCTGGAGGGGTGATGCTGCTGGAGTAATGTGGAGGGAGAGGTGAGTTGGCGATGTTGAGAGAGAGCCAAGACTCTCAGTGACGCTTGTTGTGTTACTCATGTAGTGAATCAGGTGGTACGATCAGCATCCTTGCGAATAGCGTGATCATTCGCGCGATTGAGGAAACACTTCATATTATTCCTGTTGTTATTGTTATGAAGCATTAGATGTAAGGTATACAAAGTATTTGCACCTTACCAGGTAGGGACTTACCAGGTACAGTGCCGGTGGAAATTCTGGGCCATTCAGAATGCATGTGAAAATCATTTTTTTTTGAAAGCTCAAAATTCTTAAAACACATAAATACTGTAATTACCTCACAACCACAGTGTATATAGACATTCTGAGTATATAGAATGATAAATCATATATGAATCTATTAAATCTGTAATTTTTAGATGTATTGTTAAGCAATTGTATATGTAGTTATCAAAAAAGTGTGTTTTTATCATGAAACAGTGACAAAACTTAAGATTTTGCTGCATTTTGTATGTAAAACTCATCAAATACTGCAATAACAACATCATTTATGTATTGATTGATTCAGAACTTTCACAGATGTTAAAGATTTATATATGTTTCAATACTGCAGTCTCAGATTTTTGTCATAAGATGTTGTTGTTGAGTTATATCTCAATTATGATGTAAATTTGCTGTTTTTTCACAACAAAAGTAAAACACTCAAAAACACATTTTTTTGATAACTACACATACAATTGCTTAATGATACATCTAAAAATTGCAGATTTAATAGATTCATATATGATTTATCATTCTATATACTCAGAATGTCTATATACACTGTGATTGTGAGATAATTACAGTATTTATGTGTTTTAAGAATTTTGAGCTTTCAAAAAAAAGTGGTTTTCACATGCATTCTGAATGACCCAGAATTTTCATCGGCACTGTAAGTTTACAGTGATTGACGCCTGGCAGCTGCCGTGCCACCATGGTGCCGGTTTCCGCTTCCCGGTCCCGCCCTCTGAGACTACAACGTACAACGTCTCGCGTTGACAGCAGCTAACGTTAATAAGCTCACTTGCCAACAATTCTTCCCTCATGCCACTTGGTGTGGCAACGACCTACCGACTGAGCTGAATAGTGAGAGTCACCTGATAGCTGTCTCCCTCTTCACAACAACAACGTAAGCTGGGAAACTGTTACTTACATCATTATACATACATAAGACGCAAGGGTGAGACTATCGTATGCTTGGAACGAGATCCAAGTCAAGCAGTACAAGTATACAAGTAGCTACTCTATCAAGTACATTCCCTCCAGCCCCCTTCCCAGTGCTACTCAAGCCCCCACCTAAGTAAGATCCACCGAACTTCTATACACCCCCCCCCGACGCCGCCCAACGCCCTGGCCACAACACCACCGCCAACAGACACCCACTGTTCGCCGCAAGAAGATGCCAATCATAACACGAGCTAGCGGAGGTAAAAGGTATGATCAAATCCCACCATCAACCTCCCAATCATCCAACAATCTCCCCACCTCCTTGAACGACACCGGCTTCGTCATGAAGAGATCGACCCCGCTCGTGAACGCCTCCGACTGATCCCTCCCCGACGCCAAGCCGGTCAAGGCGATGATGAGCGCCGGACGACGGCTCTTCTCGGGAGATTGGGTCTGCCGCTCGTCCTCGATCTGCCGAATCGCGCGCGTGGCTTCGAAGCCGTTTAGGACGGGCATGGAGATGTCTGGTAGTAGACTGGTGAGTGACTGCGGCCAGAAGAAGAAGGAAAAAGAGCAGGCGTAGGAGAGGCAATGTACCCATGAATATGATGTCGTAGCCATCGCTTTGCCTTAACGAACGTACGGCTTCCCCTCCGTCGTCTGCCGAGTCTACTAGACTGTAGTGTCTTTTCCGCATGTATGTTTGCAGAAGTCGGAGGTTGATCTTGTTGTCATCTACGAGTAGGATTCGCGGAGGTGGCTTCTCCTGCCTGGATTCGCATTCTGAAGGGGACTCCTTAGATGGCTTCGAAGTCGAGGTGGTTTCGCCACGACTGCTTACGGCAGCAGCACGGTTGGCGTCGATGTGTGGGATTTTAAGAACCGTCTCCTGTCGAGGCAAGTTGCGTTCTTCCGAAAGCGTCGTTGTCGTATCGTCATGCGGTAGTGGATCGCCAATATGGGGGAAAGGGTAGTCGGTGCGTGATTCCGGAAATTCTTTGCCATCTATTGAGCCCACACCAATTGCCAACCGAGCATCGGTGCTTTCTCCATTTGCCCGCACTTTGCCATCGTCTTGGATGTTGATCGGAGTATTTTCATCGTCGGTCTCAAAAGTGACCTTCTCAAGCCCTGAAAGGATACTTTCGAGATTCGAATCCGAAGACTGCTCGGTGCGTTCTACTCCGACTTGTGACGGTTGTGTCCCCTGAGTAGGATTATGCAATTTATCGAGACAAACGCGGAGAGCTTTCGCTAGCTTATACGGACCGAAAGGCTTCGACACGAATTCGATAATCCCGCTACCGCCTTCCCAGGAGCAGCTTTGCCCATGACGGGTAGTGTTAGTGCAAAGGCAGACCAAGGCGGTGCCGGCACGCGCCTCAGGTGATGTTAGATAGGTAGCACGGAGAGCAGACAATTGGTCTTCGTCGATTATGATGATGTTCGCGGGAGACAGATCTAAGGAGGCGGTGACAGCGAGACTATACCAATCCGTGATGTACATCGACAAAGACTTCTCGACTTGGAGGTTCACAGACATGCTCTGACTGGGTTCGCTCCCTTCAGGATGTGTGGTGAACCCGTATAGAGCTACCTTCGTGTCCTTGGCTCGTTCTTGTAACGTCGTGATACTGTCGTCTTGCCGCCGGTCCAAGGTCGAGGAAGAGCCTGGGGTGGAGACCGGCGTTTCGGAGCTATAGCTCCTCATCATCGGTAGAGTAACCCGTACTTCAGTTCCCTTTCTCACTTCGCTACGCACTTGGATATTCCCCCCAAGCATATTCACAATAGAACGCCTTAACCTGTCAGAGCTTCCATGCATTTGGGTGGGTTTATGATGACGCAGCTTACACAATAGATAGACCTAGCCCAGTCCCTAAAGCGCGGCTAATCAGCAGGGTGCCTCATGTACCTCTTTGGATTATAGGAGATTTCATACCTGGGGCTAAGTTGTTCTCCTGAGCATAATCCATCAGTAGGCTTTTCGATATCAAGTGGTAGGGAACTTGCCTGAGCGAAAGGTGTGTAGAGCCTCGTTCGCAGATAATCTGGGGATATTCCACGCCCTGTGTCCGTCACTGTAAGACGGATTGTAGTAGCTATCGCAGTGTTGACATTGGAGACGCCTGTACTGTTGCCAGGGGTTTCCCAAGCGTCGTCGGCTTCGAGGCTTACGCGTACCCAGCCATGATCGGTGTACTTCAAAGCATTTCCTAAAGAAATCCAAGAGTTGGTTCCGCCCGGTGAAAAGAGCTGCATGCCGATATTTCAGCACATAGCTAAGGGGACGTACCAAAAAGATTCATGATAACCCGCCGCAGAGCTCCTGGTTGCGTTGTGAAAGCCCAATCGTGCTTCTTGATGTCCAGAATGACCGCCACGCGTTGTTCTTTCATATACAGCTCCGATGCAGTAGATTGGCCGCCTAACAGTGTGTTGTTAGTCTTCAAGCCGCGGTTGGACAATTTGCCTCTAGCTCCAGCAGTGACATTGGTTATATCGAGACTCGAAAAATCTGCGTAGATCTTGGCAAGAAATCAGCCTATGCTCGTCTTCAGATTGGTGAGACTGTTTACATGTCCCGTGTAAACCTGATTCGACGTATTAGCAAGGTCAGGATTCGACTCTCCTTTGGCAGGTACTTACACCCTCGACAACCTCTTCGCAAATAGCTGCTACATCCGTTTCTGTGATACGATCAGCTGCTGATCATTCATCTGTGCCAGGGTACGAACGCGCGTATATGTTCAGTAACGCCGGCCCACCAGGCTGTGTATACTTTGCCTGGCTTATGAGTGTCCCCCTACCTAGGCCGCCACGCCTAGACCTTTGAGCAGCTCGCCAATTCTTTTCGAACGAGTTGATTTTGCTAAAGTCCAATACATGATTGATTGTGTCCTGGATGACGTGTCAGCAAGGGTGACCTCCAGTGCGGGAGTGGCGGAAATTGCGTACAAGTAGGGTCCTGCCGCAAGCATCAATGGTGTCAACAAGGCTCTTCTGGAAAGTGTCGCAGTTCGTTTCATCGAGAAATTCCGCACTTCCCAGGATCCCATGTAGTGGCGAGCGTAGTTCATGGCTAATACTCCCAATGAAGTCTGACTTGGATTGATCGGAGACGATAGTATTCAGACGAGATATTTCTGCCATTACGCAATTCCCAAACGCTATACAAAAACTCAATTCGGATTCGTTACTGAAGATCAGGTTCGAGAAGCTGAAGCAGAAAGCTCCGGCGTACCACCGTGCGGAGCCAGCATCCCAGAGCGGAGTGAAAAGCAGCTGTCTGACCCCAGGGAAATGAGCTAGGAGCAACCTTGCTTCCGCTTCGCGCCGCCTGGCTCGTCGGTCCTCCGTCGATCCTGGACTCTTCGCCGTGCTGCTGTCGTACTTGTAGAGCTCGTCTTCCGACGAAGAGTCCAAGACACCAACGTCAAATGACCAGAGTTTTCCCCTGGGATACCGCTTCACGAGGATTGCCAGTGCCGTTTCAGGCAAGGGTCTGAAACTTAGTCCGCCCGTGGGTTCGTCGCCCTTGTGCGATGATGCTGTCCCCGTCGAGAATCCTAAGATCGGCGCTGTTGTGCCATACCTGCCTTCAGCAGTTCCCTTCGGAATAAACGATGTAGAGCTGCGTGAGTGTGACGTATATATGTCATTGAAGGCCGGCGGTAAAAACTTTTCCTGCTCATCATCTCCGCTGGAAGACGTGTCGGCGATGGATGCTGGAGCACTGAAACCAATAGACGTATCATAATATACAACGCCACCGTCCCCTTGCAGCTGTAAAGACTCTCTGAGAAGATTCGCTGCTCGTGCAAATGTAGCATGGTGGCCCTGGTCCTTCTCTTCTTGAATGTGCCCGGTTTGAGACCCGCCCGACGAAGATGTGGTGTCGGCTGTATAAACACCAGACGAGGTGTTCACCCCATTTTCTTGACTCTCGTCCCTACCTCGAGCGTCCTGTGGCTTGGTACTGTCCATACCCGAGAACGGTGATGTTTCGGGGGTGTCAGCCTTGCCAAAATTACCATCAATCTCCTTTGTCCGGGCCTCATTGCCTGTAAAGCGCGAGCCTTTCACTTTGCCCATATCAGTCACAGTATCACTCAGAGAAGGATAGCCTTCAACGAAGCGTGCCAATCCGCGACTCATGGTTTGACCTCGACGTCGCTCTTCAGCCTCCCTGCCCAGTTCCAGATGCGCCATTATGTTCCGACTCATGATGGTCATGAAGACCTTCTGTTCCTGCGTCAGATCCGGGCGTACCTGATCGTCAATGACGAACAGGCTACCGATATTGATCCCACGAATTGTCGTCAGAGGAACGCCTGCGTAGTACTTGAAGAACGGAAGACCTGCGACGAACGGGAGCTGATTGAAGCGGGAGTCTTGTGATAGGTCACTGACGACAAATGCCGGGTACCCGTTGGGAAGTACTGGAAGCTCGATCGTCTTCTCGCACAATCTTCCGGCAGCCGATACGGACGCGCATCCCAACCACAAGTCATCACCTTCCTTTTCCGATTTCGAGGTATCCACAAGGTCCAGAGTCTTAGTTGACTCGGCAATGAAATATTGTGTCTCGCGATCAATCACACTACAGCTCGTCAGCTCTCCCGTTCCCACCAAGCCATGATGTGATTCCTGAAGTACCTGATCATAGCCCTCGATGCATTTAGCCTGAGAGCAGTCAATTGAGCGTAGGCTGTCAAGGCGGTATCAGGCGACGATGCTTGTGAGGAAGACACCGACGGTGGTCGCCGAGGACAGGTCGGTGCTTGTGACTGATTGTTCGAAGCAACATCGAGCGTGGGCAGTCGATGATACTTGGCAAGCTCGTGACTTCTTATCGCACCAGCACGAGAGGTTCTTGTGCTCTTTGACATGGCTAGAGTGACAGGGCGGCTGCCCGTAAGAAGGATGACTGGTGCCCTAGTGGAACGTTAAGTTTGATAGCATAGGCCTTATACAACCCAGGAGGCGTTCATTGCTGGTCGTGCGTCAAATGAGCTTTGGGCTGTATGCTGGTGACTGGCGGCAACGCATCGGAAAGACGTTCAGAAATTCCTAAATACAGTCCCGCGGTGCAGGAGATGTGCGTAACTTACTTACAGCAATTCCTAGAATGTTGGCTCCTCAGTTCACTCAAAACTTTTTGCAACTTTTTTTTGAAAATCACACTCAAATTCAGTGTTTTGATGTTAAAATCACAATAAACAAATAGTTTGCATAAAACTGAATAGACAGTATAACTAT
>JAABUY010000415.1_pt1 | contig 76588 bp, 59 predicted proteins | sample 5560271 | NCBI WGS metagenome assembly JAABUY01 (sample SAMN10711886, study PRJNA513374) | rock metagenome | isolation source: Antarctica rocks | place: Antarctica: Victoria Land, University Valley | reverse complement strand
ATTTTTAAAAAATATCTAATTTTCTTAAACCTAATATAGGAATCACTTAAACTCTCTACATTTAAATTAGGAAATTATTAGATTAAAGATAACTATTTTTTAGTTATCTTTTTAAAAGTTAGTAATTTTAGGTTACTCTCTTAAAGTTATCTATTAATATTTAATTTAGAGAATTTAGCTCTAATTTTATTGTTTGCCACAATTAATGTATGTCTGGTTGGATGAATGAATGTATGTTTGGATGGATGGATGGATAGACGGATAGATGTATGAAGGGCGAGATTCTTATCCAAGACTCGAACTTGGATCTAGATATTAGAAGTATCCTGCTCTACCATTGAGCTAATAAGAAATCTTAATTTTTTTACTCTAGATAAAAAAACTGTTATCTTAGTCACTTCATAGTGTAACAAATCTTTTAATTATTTATTTTAACTATTAAACTACATATAACTGTAAAAATGCAAAGTTAAAAGCAAAAAAGATATAACCATAAAATTTAAATTATGGCATTAAAAGAAAAAGCTGTTATTAATTAAAAATTAAAGCATTTAACCTATATTGTTTATAGTTAAATATCTAGAGCAGAAACTAAAAATAAAAGAAACCTATCTCAAAAACAAATCCTAATGTTAAAACTAAGAAAAATATAACCATAATGATTAAACCATATAATCCATTCACATAAGCACTAACTGCATAGGGGTATATTAAAAGAATCTCCAGATCAAAAAGGAGAAATAATAAGGCAAAAATGAAGAAAGATATATTAAATTGTGTGAAAAATGGCTATAATTTGAAAATTATACCAACTTATACCCTGGTAAAGATGGTACAAATTGAAAAAATCAATGAGAGTGGAGAAAAAGTCATCCCCCTCTCGTAGGTGCACTAAAATAAAAGTTGTAAAACTAGCACTACTCTCTCCTTTCAGATATAACATTTATAATGTTTGTTCCTTTATTCCAAACACTGAACATTTGTCTACTATCCTTAAAAACACCCTTTAAAAAAGCCGAAAAAGACAAGAACTGTAAACAATAAAGAGGAGTGTAAATAAATCAATAGTAGATGACAAATCAAAACAATACCCTGCAAGATACTAACCCTCAATGCAAAAGTGTTGTGAAAGATATTTTAATGATTACAGAAATAAAAAAAAAATAAAAAATTCTTTTTCATATGTGAATCCTCTATAATTATTTTCTAACACCCAAAGCATTATGTATAGTATCAAATCTAAATAGGCGATAGTATATTTTATCATGTACTACAGTTATGTTTTTCTTAAAAACATCCTGTATTTTACTTCCAGAAAATTTAAAAAACTCTTACAATCCGTAATACCATTAAAAATAATAAAACTTAAAGGTAAAGCTTTTCTACTAAATATTTTATGTAAAAATAGTATTAAAGAGTGTTCTTGTCCTTTATATTTAAGAAGAGTGATTTCCCTCTTCTGTGTTATGCTTATTTAAATAAAGAATAGGAATACTAAACCTCCAACCAAGATAATGCTTTTTTTTATTGTTATTTAAGAATTCTAGTCTATTCTTTAACTTCCCCTAAAGAAATAGTGTATCCATTATAAGGCTTATTCTTTTTTAGATAATTACGTATTTGAGTATGAGATGTTGCCAGGTATTCTGCAGCATCTTTCATAAAAAGGAATTTTTTATAAATACCGCTCTCAAGATTAGTTAATATGATGGGCTGTGTTTTATTATTATTAAGCGCCATCTTTAGCAATGTTTATTGAGTTCGTTTACGCCCAGAAGCAGCTACACTCATAAGTTTGCGAGTCTTTTGAGAAACTCCCCTGCCTTTAAGAGCAACGCTAATTCTTAGTTTAACCTCCTCCAATATTGTTCTCTCTTTCATTTTTAAAAGAGTTTCTGTGGAGAAACGACGAGCTTTAGCTAATTGACTCAGGAGCTCTTTAGAAGCTTCACTATGTCTAAATCCATAGGAAGAACCTGCAACTTTTAATATATTATACTCAGGTTTATACTTATCTATATAAAATTGTTCTCTTTCTATCAACTCTTCCTCATTACAATATTCCAATATCTCTAACCTAAATGTTGCATAACGATATCTTAAGAGTGCTTTATAAAGAATCATCTTATTTTTAGGATCTGAGATATGATTATAATTATAATACTGGCTTAATCTAATACTTAAATTTACACTTGAACCTATATAACTTTTACCTGATTTTATATGTATTCAGCCGTATATACCCGACTTTCCTTTATTATGTTTAACTACTAAATCTTTATCTTCGTCTGCATTGCTGTATAAAGCAGCAGGAACCATATGTAGCTCAAAAGGTAAATTAACAGATGAAAGGTAGAAAGGATAGGAGGGGGAGGAAGCTAAATAACACACAAGCGCTATGCAAACTAATGTTAATAGAATTCTCTTATGCCTTTTTTTATATGTAAAAGGATGCAAAACATGATAATACATTTGTGTTATTAATGTAAATCAAGAGCATCCTTGATGTAAGAACAAGTTAATACTACGAAAACTTGGGCTTGTATAACAGCTATAGCTAGTTCTAAGGCTGAGAAAGCAAGAATAAAGGCTAAAGGTAATAAACCGATAAAAAAGAATATAACACTACTTGTCATTATGTTGTATGTAAACCCACTTAATATGGCTAAAAGCATGTGGCCAGAAAGTATATTAGCCGCCAATCTTAATCCAAGAGAAATATTACGCGCAAGATATGATATAAACTCTATTAATACTAATAAAGGTAATAAACCTAAAGGACAACCAGCAGGTACAAATAAAGAAAAAAACTCCAAACCATGCTTATTAAAGCCTAATATAGTTGCACCTAAAACTACTGTAAAACTTATGAAAAATGTAAGTATAAAATGGGATGTTGAAGCAAAACTATACGGAACCATTCCGATTAAATTATTAACTAAGATAAATATAAATAGTGCATAGATAAAAGGAAAATAGATTTGCCCTTTATTTGCATTTATTTGATTTATAACTATGCTATGTATAGTAGCATATATTGACTCTTGACTTAGAGACCAAGGATTAGAAACAACTCTGTTATAGTTAGTAGCTAATATGTTTAAGGTTAAAGCAATTAAAACACCAATTGTTAAATATAATCCTATATTTGTTAAAGATATATGTAAATTAGCTAATATAGGTGCATCTAAACTTAACAAGTTTCTAATTTCAAACTGGTCTAATGGACTGCAGATTTCTGTGTATAAATTGGATCTCACTTTTAAGAATTATTATAATATTTATTTGCATACGCACAAGATCCAAGAAAATATCTAAATCTTTCCCCATTGTAGAGATTTAATAAAACAAGCTGTTTTTTTTTTCAAAAAATGAGCTAGATCTAAAAAAAAAAGGATAGACCACTTAAATGGTATAACTGATAGTGTATCCATGTGAAGTAGTAGTGATGAGAATATGACAAAATATGCTTTATTTTTTTGTTTTTGATTTTTTTCAAAAAAAAAAAAGAAAAAAAAAGTAATCTCTGAATTAAATAAACATAAAACGAAATTACTAACAGTTACAAGGTGAAATAGCGAAATTTTTAAGATAAAATCCTCTTAATAAATCTAAAAAAAAAAGATTAATCTAAACATCATAGTGTGTATAGATATCTTTAGTTAATTTTGTAGAAGGTAAAGATCTAAGCAATTAAGAAATCTTAGAGATCCGGATCAAAAGGATCAAAAGGTTCCGTACTAAGGTCAGCATACTCATCTAACACGGAAGGTTTACTTTGAGAGGTATTAGATTCAGATTTAGGACTCTCAACATATGTATTACCAGTATCTGGTTTTTCTTGTCCTACCTCTGATGTGCAGTCCTGGTCCTGAGCTTTCTTTTCCTCCTCCTCCATATTATACATTTCAGCCTCAAAGTCTGCCTCCAAGTCTTTAACAGCAGATTCCCCAATACTCTTTATAAGATCTATTTCTCTATTAAGATGAGAAATGTTGTCACTTATGTTGTCCGATATTCATTTTTCCTGCTCTCTACTGTAATTATCCAAGTATTCTTTATCCATTTTATCTTGTCTGTAAAGAGCAGTAGCTTTATCTATTAGCTCCCGGTTATCTTGTCTCAACTCTTCATTGAATTTATTTGCTGTAGAAATGGTATCTCGGATAATCTCATCCGTTTTTGATTTAAGATCCTGTACAGTGTCACAGGATCTGAATAGCTCATTTTCCACTTTATCAGCTAACTCATCAAGAGAACCAGGGTCCTTAAACTCGGATACTTTTTTTTCAGCACGTTCTTGTGCTTGCTCATAATCCTTTATATCAGGATCTGTAGGAGTTGTATCACTAAATTTAGATACATCCCTAGCCTCTATTAATAAATAGGTTTTAGTAGAAAATAGTTTTGCTGAGTTTACAGCTCATTTTTTATTTAAATTAAAGTTTTTATAAAGCATCATATTCATTTATTATAAGATAAAGCGACTAATACTTTATACTATGTAATCTATGTAATCTAAATCTTTAGATTCCGCATCTGGTCTGGATATTACCCAAAGCAATCTAATATCTAATACACCTAAATTGAGAGTTTCTCGACTGTTTTTTAGATATGTAAAAAATCCTATTAGTGCAAATGTTTCTAAATAAGAAGACAAAAAACAAGATGAACAGAGTGAACCCCATTTACAAAAAGGGGGTCCAGCTTGTAGAGTCCATTTGGGGGATATATTAAATCTAAACAAATCATCTATTTAGCTTTGAACAGAAAGGTGGTTTTTATCTTCAAATGCAAAAGATATAGGAACATTATATCTTATTTTTGCTTTTTGCACTAATAGGATTAATAATATGTTTTATTATTTTTTTTTGTATTAATTTGGATAATAACAAAAGGGGGGGGGTTCATTTGATTTGGAAAAAACCAAACTGGATTGATTTGGAAAAACCAACTTTTTGGTTTTATTTATAATATGTTTAAAATTATTTTAGTAATTATTATAATTTACTTATAAAAACACGTGTTGAAAATAAACGAACAAATCTAGGTAAGATATATTTTGAAAACACGTAGATCATTACAATAAGAAGTATAAATGCGAATGTTATTTGATTTATAAAATAAAAAGGTATTAGTTGAGGCATATATTTTAGAGTTTTTTTTTTAACTTGATGCGATCATTTATGCATCGAGATCTAATTAAAGATAAAGATTTAAGGATAAAGTAAGTTGGTTAAAAATTATACCAAGTGGACTAGATAAGGCAAAAAGTTAAAAATAAAAGATATCTCTAGAAATTTAGAGAGGTAAGCTAGTAGAATTAAATTTTATTATGTAAAAAAACATAACATTATAAATAAGCAATTAATAAGGATTATGCATCAGGATCAAAAGGATCAAAAGGTTCCGTACTAAGGTCAGCATACTCATCTAACACGGAAGGTTTACTTTGAGAGGTATTAGATTCTGCTTTAGAATGAGCAAGATCTGTATTACTAGTGTCTGTTTTTGCAGCATCACTATTGTCAGCATTTGTAGCATTACTATTTAAATCTTTTTCTAGCGTAGAAACCATCCTCTCTATGTTTTTACTTTCATGTTTTTCCAACACCACTTGTCTAGCTTTGTTTAAATTGTACAAATTATTTAAGCCATCTTCAAAGCTACGCTGATCTATTTTTCCTTCGAAATATTGTTCATGTTTAGCAATGAAATCTGATAGCTTTAAATGTTCCTCTTCAGAAAGTACTTGTTTACCTAATGTTTTTTGACTATGTAATTTTTGTCCTATTTCCCTTAAATTGTTGTCAATATATTCATTTTCGGCTTTATAGATAACTGATTGAAGATGATCTTCATGAATTTCCTGACTTATTTCAGCAAAAGTCATCTTACCATCAGATATACTTTTACGTTCTGGATGATATTCATCTTTAGCAGTATCACTCTCATTATCACTATCACTATCACTTAGTTTAACAGAAGCTTTTACATCACTATGTGATGTCGGATTAGTACTAGATCTGTCATCACAGTTACCAGCTTCCCATGTAGCTACTGCTCATCCTAATCTACGACGTTCTTCAGAACTAGTGGTACTTACGGTACTTGTGGTACTTGCAATTCTACTACCATCGCCATCGGTAGCTTGATTACTTCAGTCTTCAGATTGAGAACGCTCATTTGGATCATCCATAGATAAATGTGCAGATTGAGATAAACATCTAGTGGTTGTTTTAATAAAAATTAAAATTTTTTGTACAGGTATTAGTTGAGGCATATATTTTAGAGTTTTTTTTTAACTTGATGCGATCATTTATGCATCGAGATCTAATTAAAGATAAAGATTTGAGGATAAAGTAAGTTGGTTAAAAATTATACCAAGTGGACTAGATAAGTAAAACCGGCATCCAAGCTTTTAGATAGAATTGGAAGCCATAACATTGCTCAGATCAATATCTAAACAACTGTTATATATTAAAGTAGATACGGAGTAATGTAAACCATCTAATATAGGAGCAGGATATATACCTAGTACTACCGTGAATAAAACTAAAGTTAATAAAATAAAAAATTCACGTTTATTTAAATCAGGTATGTTAACACGGAAAAATTTAGAGTATGATCCTGCAAATGCTATTCTGTTAAACATAAATATAGTATATGCAGCAGAAAATACTATAGAAGAACTAGCAAAAACACCTAATAAAGGTAATCTTTCAAAAGTGCCATAAATACTCATAAACTCACCAATAAAATTAAGAGTTAAGGGAGTACCAGCGTTACCTAAACAAAGTATAAAGAATAATACAGAAAATAAAGGCATAATTTGAGCTATTCCTCTATAATAAGTAATTAATCTTGTCTTAGATCTATCATATAAGACACCTCCTGCACAAATAAATAAACCAGAAGAAACAAATCCATGGGCTAATCCTAATGTAATACCACCTTCTATCCCTTGTATAGTATTGCTAAATACACCTAAAAGATACACAGCAGCATGAGAAACAGATGAATAAGCAATAAGCTCTTTAACATCTATAGTTCTTAGTGTACTGAAACTAGCATATATTATAGTAATAACACCTATTAAATATACTATATATGTATAGTCTAAAGAAGCTTTAGGTAATAAAGGTAAAATTAATCTAAGTATACCATATAAACTTAATTTTAAAACTATACCAGCTAAAATGATACTACCACCTAAAGGTGATTCAACATGAGCTTTTAAAAGCCAAGTGTTTAAAAAGATAGTAGGTGTTTTAACTGCAAAAGCTATAAATATACCATAAAATAAAAATAATTGAGTAAAGTAATTAAAATTAGTTTTATATAATGCATCAAAATCCGTAGTTCCCATTATTGAAGACATTGTAAGAATAGACAGTAATAAAAATAATGATCCTAATAATGTATATAAAAATAAGTAGAAACTCGCCCTTACTCTATTACTTGAGCCAAATAATCCGATTAATATAAATAAAGGTGGCAATATACTTTCAAAAAAAATATAAAACAATAAAATATCTAACACTAAAAATACACCTAATAATAGTGTTTCTAGTAATAAAATAATTATTACATAAGATCTTATATTTTCAGATATAGAAGATCAATTAGATAACAATGAAATAGGTATTATTATAGTTGTTAGTAATACAAAGTATATGGATAAACCATCCACACCTAAATAAAAATCAAAAGAACTTATTTGATGGTATTCTTGAACAAATTGAAATTGGTTGCTAGTAAAGTCAAATAAAATAAATATAATTAAAGAAACAAATAAATTAAGAACTGATGTAGTCAAAGCAGTAAACTTAATTCGCTTTATCTTTATATCTGACAAATCATAAGACATACCTGTAGAAATAATAAATATACCTATTATAGGTATTAATAATAACAGTAGAAGTAACATAATATAAAAAGATCTTTAGATTTAAAATTTCCCACAGGATCGCTAAGATATAACGATCTTTTGTAACACCACATATATCTACATGGCAGATTATTTACATAGCTTTTATAATCGTTATTTATCTAGTGTAGATAAATAACGATTATTTTATAATATTAATAAATAAGATTAAGATTATAAAATACAGTTAATGATTAACAATAAATGTTATTATTATTATAATAAACACACATTGCTAGGTATTATATCAAAGCTATATAAAATACAAGGAACTAAAATAATAAAGGCTATAACTATAGGTAAAAGTATAGTTCAACAAAATGACATTAATTGGTCAAACCGTATTCTAGGAAAAGATGCTCTAGCTCATATAAAAACGAAAATCATAATACAAGCTTTTAGTCCTAAACTTAGACCATAGAGCGTTCCTTCTATTAAAGGATCAAATAAGAAAGTTTCATTATCAGTATTTATAATACTAATATAAGAATCAAAATCAATATATTGAATTAATGAAATTAAAGGCAGCACATTTAACAAGTAACCACCTAAAAACAATATACTAGTTAGTATACAAATAAGAACAATACTAGCATACTCAGCCAAAAAGAAAAATACAAAAATAACTGCTGCATGTTCTGTCATAAAACCACTAACAAGTTCTGATTCCTGTAAATAAGATAAAGATAATTTATCATTTGTTTATAATAAAAAAAAAAATGAGATCTTTTATTGTAAAAAAGACCTGAATTTAGGTATTTACTTAGTGTAATTTTAGTTATATTTAAATATTTAGCTAACTCAGTGTTCTTTTTAAACTTAAAATAAAATTATCATTTAAGTCCTAAATACCTACTCCATAAGAGTGTTTACTGAATTTTTCACTTATCTTTCCTTTACTTGTTTTACTATTTAGTTTACCCCTGATGAAGTTTAATTTTTAAAATTTACTAATTAATCGTGTTTATTTCTTTTTTTTTAGTTTTACCAGACATAAGGTGATTATGCTTGTGTTTCTTTTTTTTTTCATTTTTAGTTTAGCCTCTAAAGTGTGTTTATAACCTATAAGACTTTAGCTGTTTGAATAAAATTATAGAGTATGCAAATTTATTTTTTTTTTATCTAATTAGTCTATAGATCAGTTAGGGCTTTACTTATAACTTTACTGAAAAAAAAAAGATTCATATATCGAAAAGTTAATTTTATCTAAACCATGTTTTGCAACAGCACTTTGTAACGCAACATTTTACTTTTGGTTAGATAGATGCTCAATAAGTCTTAAATGTAAATATTTTGCGCTAGAGATATATTGCTAATTGTTTATTGTTAATAAAACAATAAATACCACCTATGTTTTTTAATAAATCACGATTAGATTATATCTAATTGTTATCACTTAGCGTCTAAAAACTTTAATAGAGAAGGGTAAAGGTGTAAATTTAGAAGGTGATGGTAAGCATGTAGTATAATAACTTATACGCGTATAAGTTAAATAATTACTTCACAAATTAACAGTAAAACTCTTTAGAAAGGTAAATAAAAAGTTTATCTTTATTTTTTTTTTGTAGTTTCATACAAATTTGGACTAGATCTTATTTAATACAAATAATGGTATTAAATGACCGCGTGTAGTCTCTGAGGATCCTACTAAGATAAAAGATATCTTTTGGTTTCCTGCTGATTGACCTATAACTTTTAATAGCCTAAAGCCAATAAGGTGTTTCCAGCATATAGCGATCTTTAACGAGACCAAATCATAGTTAGTCAGTAGCCTCAGCTAAGTCAAAAGGGGCTCTATTGGTTTCTGCTATAGACCCTATAAAGAATATAATAAAAATTGGTAATAACGGTATTATAAACCAAACTGCTCTTTGAGCTTCTATATTTACAGTTAAATTTAAACTACCTGTTAATAAAATTACAAGTAATATAGCAGAACTTAAAATTAGCTCATAACTAATTAGTTGGGCTGTACTTCTAAGTGAACCTAAAAATGCATATTTGGAATTAGCAGATCAACCTGCTAGTAATATACCATAAGTAGATAATGAAGACACTGCTAAGATATAAAGTATACCTAGATTAAAATCTGAGATAGCTAGACCAGGACCATATGGTATAACAGCATATCCTAATAATGAAAAAATTAAAGTTATTATTGGACCAAGGAAAAATAATATTATATTAGCTTGTGTAGGAGACACATATTCTTTCAAAAGTAATTTTAAAGCGTCTGCAAATGCTTGTAAAAGACCATAGTATCCCACAATGTTAGGCCCTAGTCTTCTTTGCATACTGGCCATTGTTTTTCTTTCAGCTATGGTTACAAATGCCACGGTTAACAAGACGGGCACAGTAACTAATAACACTTCAATAATGGATATAATTTGAGGTAGGTATAACATTTGATTTTTAAAAAATATCTAATTTTCTTAAACCTAATATAGGAATCACTTAAACTCTCTACATTTAAATTAGGAAATTATTAGATTAAAGATAACTATTTTTTAGTTATCTTTTTAAAAGTTAGTAATTTTAGGTTACTCTCTTAAAGTTATCTATTAATATTTAATTTAGAGAATTTAGCTCTAATTTTATTGTTTGCCACAATTAATGTATGTCTGGTTGGATGAATGAATGTATGTTTGGATGGATGGATGGATAGACGGATAGATGTATGAAGGGCGAGATTCTTATCCAAGACTCGAACTTGGATCTAGATATTAGAAGTATCCTGCTCTACCATTGAGCTAATAAGAAATCTTAATTTTTTTACTCTAGATAAAAAAACTGTTATCTTCACCTCATAGTGTAACAAATCTTTTAATTATTTATTTTAACTATTAAACTACATATAACTGTAAAAATGCTAAATTAAAAGCAAAAAAGATATAACCTGAAATTTAAATTATGGCATTAAAAGAGGAAAGCTATTATTAATTAAAAATTAAAGCATTTAACTTATATTGTTTATAGTTAAATATCTAGAGCAGAAACTAAAAATAAAAGAAACCTCTTTAAACACAAATAAAAATATAAGTTATATTACTTAACAATCTAAGTAATTTATTAAACATGTATTTTTTTTTTTCAAAAAATGAGAATAAAAAAACAATAAAAAAATTAAAATTTATCTTACCATTATATTTGCTAATATGTTTCATAAGTATAAAACATGATAAGTAGTAATATAACAAAACAACCTATATTATCCATATCATAACCAGGTTATAAATTATATTTAGTTGAGTAATTATACAGACCAGACCAACATAATTTTAATATGAGGAAAGATCTAGTTTAGTTTTACACTATCTGCTTATAGTTTTACGCTATTTTTAACTCTATTAGAATCTAAATTATAGATAACTATCTTAAACTCAAACCATTAAATAATCCTCTTCCCTCACCTTAACCTAGAGCTAAAGTCTTACCATATACAGGTGGTATCTAATAATTTTTCGCAACTATACAAGCAACTGCCAATACACCAATATAAACTACACAATATAGAATTTTTCAACTACAACATCTAAGTCGGTATACTTAATACTACTTACTTTAAATGTACCTTTTACTATATTTACTAATCACTAAATATACAATTTAAAAGATCTAAATAAAATAAAGATAAACTAAATTTATACTAAATCTGTAATAGAAGTAGTTTCCTACCCGGACGGACTATGTGTTCAGCCATACACTTATATGGGGCTTTGCGTGTAGTCTCTGATGATCCTATTTGTAATTGCCATTAAAAAAAAAATGCAAATTACTTTGGTTTCCTGCACATTATTCCCATGCATAGAGAAGTGTTACTACTAGTTCAGTCGAAGAAACAACTTTATAGCTTTGTTTAATTTACCATTATTTAATTAAGATAAATAGTGTACAACAGGTCGTTTATAATTATTGTTCTGCAAAATAGAAAAAACATTATTTAAATATGCTTTAATAATGTATATAATGTGCTGGTTGGTTAGCGAACGAGCTAGCTCTAAAGTTTTATATAAATAAGTGTTATATATTAACTTTGTGTTACCACTAATATATATCTAGATATATTTTTTGTAAATGCCATTAAAAAAAAAAACACCTTTCTCTTTGTGATTTGTCATAGAGTAAAATAGTTTAAATATAAGTGTTATTAAAAAAAAACAGTAACAGCTTTAAAAATTTATATATAAACAGTAGTAAATTTTACTGTGATTAACTTCAACAATATATAAACTAGACTAATTTTAAACTTGTATTGAATTATCATCACTTAAATAATCTGTTTATATCTGATAGGGAAAAAAAAGTTAGATATCTATTAGTGGTTAGATATCATAAACCTGTAAAATTAGTGGGCTACATTTGATTTTTTATTTGGGATTTCTTAATTTTTATTTCGTATTTTTTATTAGGCAACGTATAATAAAAGGAATGCCATCATAAGAGCAAATAAACCAGTAGCTTCAGCAAAGGCAAAGCCTAGGATTGCGTATGAAAATAATTGACCCCTTAGTGAAGGGTTTCTTGCCACTCCTATTATTAATGCTCCAAAAACTACACCTATTCCTACCCCCGCCCCTATTAAACCAGTTGTAGCTAATCCTGTACCTATAATTTTCGCTGATTGTATCATTTTTATTGTAAATTTTATATCTCATTTTAGATAGGTATGTCCTTTTACTAGTTTAAATAGTATATTTTTTTTTTTAGTTTTAGCTAGTTATCTTAGATAGATAAAATTACAGATAATATTACTTATAAACTATTTACATATTTAGTCATCTTTATTTATTAAAGCTTTTTCTTATTAGCTCTAAAGGGTTAATTCTAGTTAACAGGTAACTCGAGGGACACGGTGGAATCGAACCACTTGTTTTTGATCTGCAATCAAATTGTAGCCCCATCTACAACATATCCCTTTTTTATTCTTTATGGATTATAAAAAGAAAAAAAGCCCGATATTAGATGTTATCTATATATTATATATAGATATATTCAAGTAATAATGAAAAAAAACTTTAAATGATTTAGTGTAATAGCTTTTTAAGAGGTAAAATAACCCTTAATTTCTCATGACTCATCGCTCTTATTTGATGTGGTAAAATAAGATGACAACTACCTTGGCTATGAAGTAGTAAACATAAATAAGGCCAACCTTTATAGTTTATTACATATTTATGTTTACACTAGTATAAAAGTATAAATCTATAACTTAAATTTATAGATTAATAATTTAAAAATTTAAAATCGCACCTCAGATCTAAAACATAGATTAAAAAAAAAATATCTTTTAATAATTATCTATTACATAATATAATTATTAAATTTATTATTTTAAACCACGTAAACCTTGTCTTAGTCCAGTGTGATTAGCTAAAGCGTCTCAAAAATAAAATCGACTACCAGGATTACCAGTTGTAAACTCCTGATGTAGTTGTCTATCATTATGATATAAATAACGCTCTAAGAAATTTAGATCAGCTGGGTTTAATACAAATCTAGAAAGACGAGTCGTGTGATCTCTTTGAAACGCTAAACCATTTGCTAAATTAGTAGCAAAGGGTTGATTACTGCCAGCCGGATTATACACAGTTCCACTAGCAAAAATAGTTAAAGGTGTGGTAGATTTACCAGCTACTTGCTGATTCATAGGACCTCAATCCGTATTACCCTTACCATTATCGCAACCTCCAGCAAATCATGTACCAGGACCCCTACCAGGAGTGTAAGTAGGATCTGCTGGTGCTGTATTTGCAGGTCCAGGGTTTGCTGCTGGATTTGTAGGTCCAGGATTTGCTGGAGGATTTGCAGATCCAGTATTTGCTGCTGCTGGATTATTACCCATAGTATTGCTTAAACCTGGCATGTTATTATCACCACCTCAACTTGCTAAAGTATAAGTATTGCTCATAAGAAATTCACGAGTGGCTTCTTTTATAACACAACTTATATTAAAAGCCAGAACACTAGTAGTAAAATAGTATGTAAAGACTTCTAAGTTTAGCCCTTGACTAATAAAATATAATTTTACAAACCATGCAGTAATTAAACCTAAACTAAGTGAAATAAAACTGATAAAAGTAAGCTTATTAAATCTAGATTTAAAACGTTTAAAATTAAATCTTATTCCACTTTGCATAGGTAAATTTAAAAAGACAAAAGGTTTCCCTGGACTATAGTTTTCTGTTGTCTCTACCTCTTCCTCTTTCTTTTCAGGCATAGATATTGTGACATACTTATTGCTAGCTAACTCTATTAAACTATTTTCAAATAAACTACCTAGAGGTACTATAATTAAGAAATATGCAAAATATATAACTGTAGAAATTTGTCCAAATTCTATAAATGGAGATTCCACGTGTTTCTCCCCTAATTGCATTAAAATTCAAAAATTACCTATAAAAATAAAAAATGCTATTTTACTTAGAGGTCTAAATTGTATACCTCTTGATCTAGATAAATCAGTAAATGGCATAGCTAATAAAATTAGAATTGCAGAAAACATAGCAATAACACCTAATAATTTATTAGGTATTGATCTTAAAATAGCATAGAAAGGCAGCAGATATCATTCAGGCACTATAGCAGGTGGAGTTTGCATAGGATTTGCCATAACATAATTTTCACTGTCTCCTAACATATTAGGCATAAAGAAGACAAAAACAGATAAAACTAAGATGAAAAGAAAAATAGTTATAAGATCTTTAAATATATAATAAGGAGCAAAAGGTAATCTATCATAATTACCTGAAATCCCTAAAGGATTACTTGAACCAGCACTATCATGAAGTGCTATTAAATGCATTAAAGCTAAAGCAGCTAATACAAAAGGTAAAACAAAATGTAAGGCGAAAAATCTGTTTAAAGTAGCGTTATTAACAGAAAAGCCACCTCATATAAACTCCACTATATCTTGCCCTATTCAAGGAATAGCACTCATTAAGTTAGTAATAACTGTTGCACCTCATAATGACATTTGTCCATAAGGAAGAACATACAAACTTATTTTATATTATAATATAAAATTAAAATGACTTTTAATTCGTACATTCTATTAGTCATTTGACTAAAAGTTCCGACTGTACATTAAGCAGCATTTCAGCTACCCATTAGTGACCCAGCCTGTAGCGATTATCTAAATAACCGACGGTCTCCATTTTTTAGTTTTTGACCGTTTTCACTAACATCGCCAAAGAAATATTTTTTTTTATTTCTTCAAGAATCCTGTCGGACTATTCCACTTTATTTCTATTTTTTTTTAGAAATTGCATAGAAATTAAAACTCGTGGGACTATAATATAAATTAAACTTAAATTCTTTATCTAATGTATTTCACTATGAAACGTCTTTTTAATATTTTCTTTTCTGTTTTCAGAGCTCTGTTTATTGTTTTTTCACTACAATTTATACTTTTAGCCGCTTCTACAATACTAGGATATTCTCCAAAAACAGTCTGATTTAAATTATACAGTATTATAGCCTTAGAACTCTTTTTCAAATTTAATAAAGCTTTATCTGAAAAATAGACTTTTTTTCTTATTAAAGTCTTTTCTTTCATCTTTAACTTAGTTTCTTCTGATAATTTTTTATTTCTATTTAAATTACCAATTAATTCACGACGGTGTAAACTATAATTAATTTTCATTTTTATACGATTTAATTCGGTATGTTTATAACCAAAGCTTGAACCAGCTTCAGTTAATATGTTATAATTAGGTAATAAAGATTTTAAATAAAAATCCTCTAGATCTAACAACTTTTTGTTATTTTCTTTATTAACTGTTTCAGAAAATAGTTCTATTATTAGAAATGCAAAATTAGAAATTCCATACTTTTTTACAGCATGTTTTACTATTTTACTACCTTTAAAGTACAATAAGTGATTAGAAAATCTAGCATAAAATCTGCCTGTAGATGCTGATCCTATATAATAATCTCCACTTATATTATTAAATATAAGATATATACCACTAAGATATTTAGTATTTTCTAATATAATCCTTTTTGTTTCATTTAAATGTAAATCTTTATAAACTTGTAGAGGTTGTAAATTATTTTCTTCTAAAAATATACCTAGTAAATTATTATTATAACAAGTAGTAGTATTATATCTTATTTGTTGTATATTATGCAAATATTTGTTCTTATTTATTTGCATTGACTTGTTAGTTACCATAAAAAGTTTATTAACTTTTACTTTTTTATATTATTATGGACTATTATGTAATTATCTATATTATTTAATAATTCAGAACTAACATATGTTGAAAGACATAAACCTACCATAACAAAAATTATTATTAGTCATATGTATATAGTACTCATTTTTTTATTTAAAGATATTATTTTGTTAACATAATACTCTAATTTACTATTATTAGATATACCTAATATATTTGAAAAATTTAGTTTTACATTGTGTTTTAAATATAATTTAAATATTATTTGTATAATTAAAATAGATATTAAAGATAAACAAGTAATACTTATACCCTCTAGGTTAGATAATAATGTTTCTAAAGGACTATAAGAAGAATCGTCAATAAATTTAATTATATTAGAACCTATGTTTTCATTAGTGACAGATTCATTATTTTCTAATTTAATATTATTTCTGTTAATACTACTAATAGATGAGTGTGCATATCCGCTTAATACTGCACCACCTACAACAATTCCTGCTTTTTGTAGAGGAGGCATACCAGACTTAGCTATAACTTTACCAACTGCAGTACCCAGACCTACCATTGTACCACCTAAACCTAACTGGCTTCCTATTGTACTCATACCTTTTGATAATTCTTGCGCAGCCTCTTTAGTAACATTTACATGTCCATGTAAATTCACACCGTCTTTATCATTTATACATAGTAAATCAAAAGAAAGTGAATAAAGTGTTAATAACATTATTACTACTATAACACTGCTAAAAGAAAAGAATTGTAAATATTTTATGTAATTAGAACTTGATAATTTAAAATTATCTAAATAAAAAACAACAATACTGACTATAAATAAGAAACACGATAAATTAGATATTATACTTATATTACTATAGATAAAAATAATAATATTTGTAAAAAGTTTTAAATTAAATCATTTTGGGCTATGTATATAACCCAGGAATGCTGTCAAAGTTCCGGCTAACTATAACCTAAATTTATCTGTATAGCGCCCCTGTATTTTATCAATATATTAGTGCCCGATATTTCGCAGATATCTTTATAATATATATCATTTAAAACCTTGTGTAACCCTTTTATTTTAGTTAGGAACTTACGACTGTACATTAAGTAGCATTTCAGCCACCCACTAGTGACCCAGTCTGTAGCGATTATATAATTAACCGACGGTCTGTAAACAGATAACGAATGTTTAACCGTTTTCACTAGTGTAGCCAGGTAACACACCCAATACCCATGTCAGGGCATTCTACTTTAGTTTTTAATTAATGCTAATGCAAAAAATTAGAAAACAGTATATTTTTAATTATATATTGCATATACTCTAAATTAAAGTAGGACTTTGATTTTTGGAGTCAAGCTAAAGATATCCTATAAATTTATATTTCATTTCGTCTATAATATAAGGTTTAACTATTAAAACTAAATCAGCCATAGATTGTTTTCAAATACTTATTTTTAATTGAGCAATATGTCCTGCTTTTACAACACTAGTTTTAAGACCATATTTTTCTTTAATAATTTTACTTAAGTAAACACAATCCTCATATGTAAAACTGTTGGTTGCAAGAGATATTGCTTGATTCTTTTGTCTGGATCCATCTTGCATAATTCAATGAGCTAAACCTGTTGGTGTTATAAATTCTCCTATTCACTCTGGTATCTTTTTTGCCATACTACCATTAACTTCGTGATAAAATGAGTCATATACTCATAATAGACTAGTAAAGCTATATGTTGTTAATCTATAGTTATAGCGAGTTGATGTGGGATCTAATCGTTTGTCATCCATTGATTCAGATTTAACCACCAATTTAGGTGTAACATTTGAACAGTAACCTAATTCATACAAAAGAATATTAAGATGATGAATATAAGCAGAATTTTTTACACCCTGTTCTATACTAAACCGTACACTATCCATCTGTTGGCCTTTTATCTTGTTACCCCATAAATCACCCAACATACCACATATTAATATTGATAATACATTAATATTATGGGGACCAATCCTACGGATAGCTCTGGTTCTACCTTTATTAAAAGGTAATGTAAGAGAAATGATGTTATTGTTATTATAATCTTTAACTTGAGATACCACCAATCAATTTGGCCACATAATTTTTTTTTATAGCCATCATTAAAATAAAGATCACTGTACCAATAGTTCAAACTAATGTTCTAGGAGCTTTGTATGATCCGTAGTATAAACCTCTACCTATATGTAAGTATATTATAAAGAAGAAAGCTGAAGCTGTATTTGCATGTAAATAACGTAATAATCATCCATTATTTACATCACGCATAATATGCTCAACTGAATTAAATGCTTCTAAGGTACTAGGATTATAATGCATTGCTAGAGTTACACCAGTTATTATTTGTATGATTAAACATAGGGCTAATAAGGAACCAAAATTTCAAAGATAGCTTATGTTTGATGGCTGTGGAGAATCAATTACGTAGGAATTAACCATTTTTAATAAAGGATGACTTTTTAAAATTCTCATTTTTTTTATTTACATTATTTAATTAGATTTGTTTACTTTTCTAGAAGTTTGTAAAACATTAAGTAAATATAGGGTTTGATCTCCAAATATTACTTAATATTTAGATATAAATATTGATATCTATTTTAGGGGTCTCTAGATATATATCTAAATATCTTTAGTTGGCTAATTAGATATAAATATCGAGATCTATTTTAGGGGGTCTCTAGATATATATATAAATATCTCTAGTTGGCTAATTTGAGGCTATTTTTTTACTGGAGGGATTGTTTACTGTTTATAGTTAACCATTGACCATATTATGTTAACTGTTCACTATTCATTGTTGCATCTGGCTAAAAACTAATTAAATTTATTATTAATTATTATTAATATGTTTTATACCCATTAACAAAGGTATATAAATAAAAAAAAGCTATCAATAAACTTAAAATAGATACTAATGAGTGTTTAAAATAATCAATTAACAACTACACTGAAAATAAATAAACTCGTTATTAATTTTGTGCTGCATTCTTTGTAAAAAAAGACTATATTGTTATGCTATTTTAGCTAGCCAGAGAACAACAGTACAATTTCCATATAGCACCCTACTAGTATATAACTAAAATTAACCTTTTTTTTTTACAAATTTACTTTTGGCTTACTCATTTTTAATAAATAATTCAACCATAAGCATCATAGCAGCAAAAATTAATATAGCCAAAACAGGAACAAATACAATCTGTTAGATTGGGTAAGTACTGTGAGAATTTTAAACTAAAAAATTATTTATAATTTATTGTTTAATTATTATATAACATATCTTTTTAGATAAGCAAAAAGCGAACTAAATAATAAGATGTAAATGGGATATTCATCCTATAGATGTTTTAGAAATAAAGGGTAAAAGGTGTGTACTAGCAAATAAAAAAAGTTTTTTGTAAAAGCAAAAATGATTATTACCAAAGATATTAGATATGTTTAGATATGTTTAGATATGTTTAGATATATATTTATCTATTTATTATCGTGCTAGATAAACCAAATCTAAAGCTATTAATGGAGCAAATAATAAGACAAATTGATCAATTTAAGGAATATTCCTTAAATTGTCTCTAAGTGCTCTTGTATTAGATATATTTCACCATTGTGGAGTAGTGTTTATCCTAGTTGCAGGATAAATTTTTTCAGAACTAACAGGGTCATTTGCCCTGAAGTGATCTACTAAAAGTTTGCTATTTCTGGTGTAAAAACATTAGAAGTAAGGTAACCACCTGATTGTTGATACCGCAAATAAAGACATTGAGCAATGTTATTTGCTAGAGGTTGATTAGTACCATTTTGGTTATATGGAACTGCCCGCTGAAGTGGATAAAGAGGATCATCAGGATTTATTGCAAAATGATGATTATACCCACCTCTATGGTTACCTTGATTACCTTGGTTACCTTGATTACCTTGATTACCTTTGTTACCTTGATTACCTTGGTTACCTTGGTTACCTTGGTTAGCCATCATGTTACATATGAGATAATCTTCACATGGATATATAAGTTTATAGATAAATTTAAAAGTTTAATATGTAAAATAAAAAACTATAACCATTGCACCAAAATTAACATAAGTTACTTTATATGTATTAAATACTGCTATTATAAATATAAAGTGAGTTAAAATCTTAAGCCAAGTGTTACTTGACTTACAATACAACTAATTAAACCACTATATATGTAAAATAATGGCATGATATTTAATTGCATACAAAACTTTTAAAGGAGGTAAAAAAAAAAGAACCATTACTGAAACAAACACAACTTTGACTAAATGACTTTTGAGATAACTTAATAATTTATTTGCAATAAAGTTAGATTAATTCTTATCTAGTGTAATTAAATTATAACCATCTACATATATTCTTATTGTATTAAAGTTAACACCATCATACAATAAAGTAGAAAAATAAGATATCTTTAAATATCTTGCTTTTTTATAAATTAAAGATTACTGTACTGCTCCTACTTTCTGTATACCACCTTTCTGTGTTGCTCCACCAATATAAAAACCACCTTGTAAGAATATACTAAATGTCATGATTATTTGTTAGTAGAAATTTCTACACAATACAAGTATGCTTTTTTTGTAAAACAGATATTTAAATATCTATAGTACACGTGATAAATACTATATTTTGTATACTTAGTGGTGATAAGACCAAATAATCCATCCTAACACCACTAAACTCCTTAAAGAAATGATAAAATCTAAACAAGGCGGCAAGAGAAACCACCGCTGCTTCGCAGCGACTAAGGTACCTGCCGCCATAAAGCTACCACCATAAATGGAGGTGGCTATAAATATATGCTTGCGCCTTAAATCCGCGCTAACATTAAACACAACTTAAATATTTATTACAAAGCGAACGATTGTATATTATATCTTAAATCAGGAGAATTTTTATAATGACTCCGATGTCTACCTGGGTACTGATGTCCACAAAAATCATACACTCATCTTTTAGATGCAGGATCAAGTGTAGGCAACAGTTGGTACCTTTGACCTATGAAATCTCTATGATATTCCAGAGCTCTACATATCTTAGTAGCATAATATTTATTTATCGTAGATCTATTAGGCGTACCATCGTTATGCAAAAATAATATAGGGTTGCCAGAGCTGATACTGTTATCAACAAAAATACACCCGTTTCTTACTGTAAATCCTTCCCCATCATAATTACATGAATTTCATTCTATCTCACGAGCAATTAAGTCATCAGGCCGATCAACCAGAACAAGAGGTTGAATAGGATTTCGTGGAGTTAGAAAAGGATTTTGTGGAGGTTGAACAGGATTTTGTGGAGGTTGAACAGGATTTTGTGGAGGTTGAACAGGATTTTGTGGAGGTTGAACAGGGTTAGATCCCCCTGGATTTTGATTAGGAGAAGCTGAACCACCACCAACACCACCACCACTATTTGACGGTGGAGTGGTTGGATTAAGAAGACGGTTTATGTCCATAGCCAAAGGTTTAGGATAAAGAAAACTACTTATATCCATAGCCAAAGATTTAGGTAGATCTGGCAAAATTGCTTCAATAACACCTTTAATACCCAACTTAGTAACTAAGACTGTAAACCCAGAGAGAATAGATTGATTTAATTGACTAGGATCCAAATTTAAAAAAATTAAAATACCCGCAGACAAACCGGTAAATTTAAATAAGCATCCTACAGTTAAACCAATTATACCTACAATTATGTTAGTTAGTGTAAAATGTTTTTTTACATTATTAATTGAAAAGTATCTTGGAGAACTTTGTAAAGGTGAATTTATAAATTTATGAGGTTTAGCTGGGTTATCTATATCTGTGCTTATATTATTTGCAACAGTGGTAAATAAACCAAATAAAATTAACAATAGTAAACTGTTATCTGCTAAATAAAGATATGGTATTAACATATAAAAAATTAATCCAACTAATATATATAAAGCATAAGATGTAATAACACCAGTATCTAAGCTAGCAATATTTCTACTAAGATTAACTAATCCTTTTTCTAGACCATAAGGACCTAATAATTCTACAGAACCTTTATCTATAACCTTAGTAGTTTGACCTCCTAATTTAAGAATAAGACCAGTCACATATTTGTTATAAAATAGTTCAATTAAAAACCGTTGATTAAAAAAACTAAATATGCTATAACCAAGTCTAGTAAACTTAAAAGAAATAAGTATTTTAGGTAAAAATTCGGATAAAACTATCGAGATAACACATAATGATATGGTTAAAATTAAGGGTAGTAATTTAAATAGAGTTGGAACAGCAAACTCCGTGTCTAACATTATTTCATGTGACGGATGTATAAATAAACTGTTATCTGAAAAAAACCCAGAAGCTAACCCTAAAAAGATATCCTTAGTTACATAACCAAAAAATATAGAAAAAATAGCCAAAATGATGAGGGGTAAACTCATAAATATATCACCTTCATGAACTTGTTTATAATTAACTAAAGGTCCATTAGGGTTAGTTAAAAAGGTTAAATATAAAACTTTAACTGAGTATAGGGTAGTAAACATAGCACCAATAGTGGCTATGAAATAAACAACCGCACTAGAAAAGTAGAACTGCCCATATGCCGATTCAAGTATAAAGTCCTTAGAGTAGAATCCGGTCATAAAAGGGAAGGCTACTAAACTAAGAGAAGCAATTAACATAACTGAATATGTTAAAGGTAAGAAAGGTCTTAGTCCACCATATTTTCTAAAATCTTGGTTATCAGCTACAGCATGAATTACCGCACCTGCACCTAAGAATAAAAGCCCTTTATAGAAAGCATGGTTAACTAAATGAAATAAAGCAATGTTATAAGACGATAAACCTACTGCTATTACCATCATACCTAATTGACTCATAGTAGAATAAGCTATAACCTTTTTTATGTCTTGTTGGAATAAACCAATAAGAGAACTAAACACTGTAGTAATAGCTCCAATTCATAAACAAAGTATTAATACTGTTGAGCTATATTCTATTAAAGGAGATGTACGCATTAATAAATAGACACCTGCTGTTACCATTGTAGCAGCGTGTATTAAAGCAGAAACTGGGGTAGGACCTTCCCAAAGCTCACGGTGTATAAGAGGAACCCTCTGTCTATGGATGACTTAACTCCGATTACACCTGTCAAATAAATAGAGCTTCCGACTGTACATTCAGCCACATTTCAGTGACCCCGTGGTGACCCAGTCTGTAGCGATACATTAAAATACCGACGGTCTCAACTACGGAATGTCTTGACCGTTTTCACCTCAGTTGCTTTTAAGTCCAGAAGTGTCTGGATTATCCATACGTACAAGATATATTTGGTTTAATCCTTGCTATATCTCTGGCATGGTTCTACGGCCGAACTTTACCATAGCTTTGCTGCTACTGTTCTTTGGCCGTTTACGACTCATTCCATAAGTGAATCGCCATAGGTAACCAAACGTGTAATCCAACTTGAGAACTTTTAGCCATAGCACCTATTAACAAGCAAATTCCTATAATAGTGACAATATTTTCATTAACATAAGGAGCTAAGGAAAATACAGTAGAATAATCCAGATTACCAAAAGATCATAATATAGTAAACATACCAATTGTTAAAAAACAATCACCTACTCTGTTTGTTAAAAAGGCAGAGATGGAGCTTTGATTTGCAGCTATTCTAGTAAATCAAAAACTTACTAAAAGATATGAACAAATTCCAACACCTTCTCACCCTACAAACATTAATAAAAAGTTATTTGCAGTTACAAGAATAATCATCATAAATGTGAATAAACTTAAATAACTGAAAAATCTTTGGTTATGCATTAAAGTCAAATTTATCCTGCAATTGATTTATTAAGTGTTTAGATTAACAATGGTTAATTATCTTTAAAATCTCTACCTGTGTTCATACCAGATTTTATCTTTCTAATAGAATAGATACCTTGAACCGTAAGATGAGAACCATTAAGCATTAAACTATGGATTTTACATCAATAAAGATAATCATATAGTTTTATACCAATTAGAGGGTTTTTATTAAAAAATGGAACTATTATATTGGTAATATCCGTAAAGTCAACTATTGATAAACTAACAGCAGATTTACCACCATATTTATAGATCTTTCCTGACCCAAAATACTCAACTATTTTCTGCATTAATATAAAATCTCTACTATGTTGAGATATTCTAAATCTTAATTGTACTCGATAACCTAATTTACTATTGGTTGATGGTATACGAACATCAAAGTTCCCCTCAGCGCTAACAAATCCTGAAATTCAATAAGGGTCTAAAATTACATTATCATAATTTATTACAGCTCTTTCAACAGGAGTATATCCAGCAAACTCTGATTTTAATATGTCAGATAAACCTAAATTCATTGATGCTTTGATATTTACTATTTTATTTACACCTATAACCGTAAGATGAGCTTTATTATTTACAAGTTCTACCGCTTTTTTAAATAATAAAAAATCCGCGGCTTTTTGAGTTAATAACGGATATTTTTCTAAATGAAAAATAAGTTTATTTAAATCTTCCATTGAATCTATTGAATAATTAACTATATCTCGGTTTCGAGCTAGGTGAATAGAACCAATACCACCTAAGTGTTGTTGTAATAGATATAATAAATTAAGATCTTTTGTGTGTAGACCTATTTGAAATTTCAATTGAACACGTCAACCTAATTTACGAGCTTTATTTCTATCTACTATTATACTAAACGAACCCTCACCATCTATTAAACCAGATCAGACTCCAGGATTTACAATAGTAGAACTATAGGTAGAAATTTTTTTTAAATCGAATTGTTTAGATGGGATTTTGATATAGGAGTTTCAACCTTGTTGCATATTGAAACCGAGTTTTATATCTCTATTTTTTTCAAAACCCTGTAGAGTATACCTTAAATTCATTAAATGTGACTTAATGAATCAACTGCCGTCTACTCGTTGCTCTTTTACAACAATACTCTTTAGTATTGCTGACTTAGATCCGCGATTGTCCATTTTGTTTTCACTCATCTTAAGGGTTGTTACCATACCTGAGTAATTACTTCAGCCACTTACAGTTTTTCAACTATAGCTTGGTACCTTAAGCTTTAGGAGTTCCCCGGAATTTGACAGTTTACCCCCATAGACGCGTTTTCCCCTAACGCGACCCCGAGGGTCATGACTCATATATCCTATTGAATAGATATGTACCAAAGAAGAAACTATTAACACAGGTATTAACATAGAAACTGTTAAAGAATCAAAGTGAAAACCTCACAATACATTAAGTGATTCAGAGTCAATTCATTTGAATAATTCTATGGTTACAGGTATATTATTTAAACCTACTTCAAAAAAGGCAACTATTGCTAGCAATGTTGTTACAATTACAGAAATACAGGTTATTAATTGTGCTCCACTAACTCCAACTTTTCTACCAAAAAAGCCGGAAACTATTGATCCTAATAAAGGTAACACAATTATAGCTAGATACATTATTTATATTCTATTGCAATACTTCCTCTTAATCTATAAAAAGCTACTAGTATACCTAGACCTATAGCTGACTCTGCACCAGCTATTGCTATAACATATATAGCATATGTTTGGCCTAATATATCATCAAAGCTAAGTGAACTTACCAATATTAAAAACGTAATAGCTAAAAGCATTATTTCGATAGAAATAAGCATTAAAATTATATTTTTTCTATTTAAAACAAACCCTAATATCCCTATTAAAAAAAGTATTAGTGATAAATTCATTATATTTTTGTTTATTATGTTTAATAGTGTGTACAGGGTAATTAACAATATTACAGACAATAATCTAGAGACTAAAATAGAAGATGGTAAACATTTCTACTTATAGGTGAAAACTGAAACCTGGCAAACAAACATCTAAAAGGAGATTTAGATTTCCTTTTTTTTTAAGTAAAAAAAAAAAGAAGAAAATGATTATCTCTAAATCATTAGATATGTATTACATATCTAGATTTTTTTATAGATCTAATACATATCTAACATATCTAAAAGAAATTAAAGCTCACCATCTATAACTTTAAATGGTGATGTTTCAAATAATTTATTATTTAAAAAAGAATTTATAATTTATAAATAATAAATAAAAAATTATTATATATTATAATCTATATAAATTATTATATGCACAACTTTTGCTTTAGAGAATAAACCTTTTGCTTTACAGAAGAAACCTGTACCATTAGAATCTATCTTTGTGTTATAGTATTTATAAGACGTCTTAATATATCAGAAGCATCATCCAAAGAAGTTACAACTGGCTCCCATCCAACCATTTGATCCAACTGTATATCCATAGGACCTGTATTAGCATGAAGCTGTATTTGCTCTAGAGCGCAAGCCATCAGCCGCATAATTTCCTCATAACCACCTATCAATGCAGGATACTCGGTAGCAAAAACATCGTGCCGGAGAGTAAACAGCGCCAGATCACTGGTCAACATTTGCTGGAATGGTAATAAGTCAGGCGAAACATCACTCCCTGTTTCATCTATATGATCCAATATCATGCTCAAATAATTAAAATCACCAGGCAAACCTAGAATTAGGTAACCCCCAGTATCAGACGATACAGCACTAAAAAAAAGGAAGCCTAACATGAAAAAAATTAACCCAAAATCTCTATACAGTGCAGATGCAGGACTAACTGCAACGGCTGCCACTATTGCTTGATCCACTATATACCTTTTTTGCTGCTCTTTATTTTTAATTTGAAGTTTTGTTCTATTTGACGATTTTACCATTTTTACTTACTGTTCTTCTAACCAAGCTAAAAACTTTTCTATTGATACAGATTCTATCACAATAGGCATAGAACTATGCAGAATACCACAAAGCTCTGAACATTGACCATAAAAGACACCTTCTCTATTAATCAACACAGAAACTTGATTCAGACGTCCAGGATATGCGTCACACTTAATACCTAAGGCTGGACAGGCATAACTGTGTATTACATCAGCTCCAGTGACAATAAATCTAATGTGAGTTAATTCTGGAACAATAACTCTATTGTCTACTTCTAACATTCTTAATGCACCATCCTCTAAATCTGACTCTGGTACTAAATATGAATCAAATTCTATGAATTCTTCATCACTGTTTAAAAAATCTGGATATTGATAGCTTCAGTATCATTGATGCCCTTCTGCTAAAATGGACATAGCTGGGTCACTTACCTCATCCATTAAATATAATAATTTAAAAGATGGAAAGGCGATTAAGATTAATATTAAAGCAGGTGTGATTGTTCAGATTAATTCTATTAATGTTCCGTGGTTCAGATATTTGTGAGATATAGGTGCTTTATCATTAGAGTAGTTTCTACTAATAGATACTAATATTCAGCCAACACCAAATAGAATTATTACTAAATAAAACATGATGTTATCATGTAATTCTACAAGTCCTTCCATTTGTGGTGTTGCACTATCTTGAAAATATATACCCCATGGTCTGGGTGCGTCACAGTATTCAAAATAAGAAAATGCTTTATTTTTTTCAAATAATGATCATGACATTATAAAACATAAAAAAATAATTACAGATAAAACTTTATTTATCTCAAACTTTAAATTTAAGTTAAATTTACTCTGAAGAGGTAAACTTACAAATGCGTGAGGTTTAGGTGGACTATTTAAACATCACTCTAATGAGTTATAAGCTCTATTCAGCAGAGTTTGTAAGGAATCACTATAAAATTGTGGAGTTAGTCAAGGGTATCTTGATGTTGCCTTACCTTCAATTAATTGAAGGTATGTGATATATAAGAACAATCAAGTAGCTACTACACTTATAATCGAGCCAAAACTAGAAATTAGATTTCACCCAGCAAAGGCATCAGGGTAATCACTTATACGCCGTGGCATTCCCTGTAGACCTAAAAAATGTTGAGGGAAAAAAGTTACATTAACCCCTATAAACAGAATTCAGAAATGAACTTTACCTAATAATCTATTATAATCTAAACCTAATATCTTAGGTATCCAAAAATATCATGCACTAAATAATGCAAAGACTGCACCCAAAGATAAAACATAGTGGAAATGTGCAACAACATAGTAAGTCTAATTGTTCATATCTAAATGTTTTGTTGCACATTTTTTTTTTAATGTCCGTAGAGACGAATGAATTGTGCTAATCTATTAGTATATTCCGACAACCGAAATGGATAATTACTATTTGACTGTCTTATTTGCTCTTCTACTTCTGAAACCCTTCCAAGTAAGCTTTCTATGGAATGAATATGATTATGAATTAAACTATCAAAAACATTAACTCTATTTGCATACTGTTGAGCAATTGAGTCATCTAGAGTATCAATAACATCAATACCTAGTTCTCCTTGAGCATCCGTAATTACATTAATTCCAGTTTGATTTACAAAATTATGAAACTGATTTATGAAATTGCCAAGTTGAGAAAACAGTCTATCTATTTCTGTGAAAGTTTCTTGTAATTGACCATTTAAGTCATCCAATAAAACATCACCAGTCATAGAATAAGCTACTATGCTTCCCAATGCTGGAAGCCCAAATAAGAAACCAATACCAAAAGATTTTACTATAGATAAGTAAGAACTAGGTATAGTTATAAATAAACCAGCTATCATTATAGTAACTCAGTTATTCCCAGATTGTAAAGGTAAAGGTAAACTTGGAATAGCTTGAGGTATATGAGGGCTATTTAAACATAAATATAATCCTGATATCTTAGGGATTCAGAAATATCATGCACTAAACAATGCAAATACAGCAGCCATGCTTATAACATAATAGAAATGAGCTACTACATAGTAAGTCAAAAAAGCTTTTTCTTGTGTTTAATATTGTTATAATAATATTAACTATGTTAATGTCTTGCAGGACTACCTTGGGACAATTGAGCACTATTAGCACTAATATTCGCATGAATATTCCCATTACGGATATCAACAGTGGGGTTAGCAATCTGTAATGGACCTGATCTAGTCATAGGAAACTCAGAAGAACTGCTAGTATAATGAGTACCTTTCTGCATATTAGCAGAGGAGTTAGCAACAGCTGCTGGAGTTGGTCTAGTAATAGGCGAATTTTGACCACTAGGGTAAACCATTCTATTAGACTGTACTGGTTGTACGCTAACATCACGTACATCACCTTGTTTATTGTATTTCTCACTTTTGTGCTTTTCCTGTGCTTGATCATCTTGAGGACCCAGGACACCTATTTCATTTTGAGGATGAGGTGGACCTGATCCACCTTCAGCCATATTAACATGGTAACCACCACTACCCACATATACACAACAAAAACACTTCCAATTATCTAACATAAATACTGTTGACAAAATAAATAAAGATAAAAATAAATAATTATTATTAACATATAAATAATCTAATAAATACCTAATATGACTAGCAAGATAAATATATAACCTATATGTTATAAGGTAAGGGTTTAATGTGGATAATACTATAACAACAGAAACAACAAACAACAGATATTGTCTTAATTAAGTGATAATCATATTAGTGTATTATATATCGTAAATATAAGTTTGAAACCATCATTCACATAATGGATTGGACTATAACTTGTCTACTAACTTAACTAAATGAGTTTTCGACTGCCACGCTTAGTCTCTACGGATCCTTTGTTAAAATAATTAAATTGAACTTAGGTTTCCACGGTATTTCCTTACATTTTTTTGTATTTTTTTTTTACTTTTTCAGCTTTATGAAAAATATATAAGATTTCCACCGTAACAGTGGCAAGACAACATGACACTTACTATATTTTTTGAAATACTTTAATTAATTTAGATAATGATTGAGATTTTTCACCTAATAATGGATAGCTTGTACAATGACTTATAATTCTATTCAAAGTTTCTTTTTTATAAATTTCTAGTAAATAAAAGTTTTTATAAGGATTTCTAACCATATTACTTATTTTAAATAAATTCTTTATAGCATACAATAAATAAAGATCATCATTTTGCCCTATTGAAAAATAAGGGTTATTTTTTACTCTAAGAGAGAAACAGCCTTCAGCTTCTATAAACCCAGCTAATCAGCTAGGAAAATAATGAGGTATAAATAAATTAGCCTCTTGCTTTGCTTGAAACGATTTTATTATATGTAATTGATTGCTATACTTAAGATTTCTATTGTTTAAATATAAATTTACTGAATTATCTATTAAACAAACTTTTAAAAATTCAAGTTGACAAGTTAATCTAGAAGTCAATGGGGGATAATTAGCAAAAACATCTATTATATCTAGAATAGTTTCTTTCTTATCTGCCACTCAAATAACTTGTTTCTTGTTGTTTACAATTCTAACAGTACCACCTATAACTTTAGCTATTTTAATTAACATACTATAATTGTATTGTAAATTACTTAGCTTAACAATAAGTCTATACTGTAATGATTGTTTACGTCAATGATTAACTTGTATACTACCATCCCCATCCATTAGGCCTACTCAAAACATTTTTAAATATTCATTATCATTTTCTTTTATTTTACTCATTTCATTGTTTACATTGACAAGTAAAGGTAATGTTATAGCCAATGTATAGTAAAAATAAATAAAGTGTTTATCATGGAAAGCAATATCAAGTGAAGCGTTAGCTAAAACAACTCCACTTAACCCTCCTATGGTGAACATAAATACAAACCCTAATGCAAACAGCATTGAGGGTGTTAATTGAAGTGATCCTCCATAACATGTAGCTAACCAACTGAATATTTTAATACCAGTAGGAACTGCTATTATTAATGTTGCAGCTGTAAAGTAAGCTCTCGTATCCACGTCTAATCCTACTGTGTACATGTGATGACTTCAAACAACAAACCCTAAAACTCCAATAGACATCATTGCGTATACCATACCAAGATACAAATAAACTCTAACGAGTTATATTGGACCATCTCTTTTTCAACTTAGATAAAATTATCTCAATTTTTAATAAATCTTTTTCAATTTTTCCCTAATAAAGAATCACTAGAAGCTATATGAGCTTTTAGTTTTTTAAGTTCATAGTAATTTTCCATTAATTTCAATCTTTTGTGTTTAGCTGATCTAGATGGATTAACTTTAAAATAAGCAAGTAATTTAGCAATTTCATCTTTTCTAAAAACAGTTCATTTAAAAGCTCCTACTTTAACCATGGGATAAATAGTACCTCCATACAAATAAACTAAATTATCTAATAAAAATTTGTTTTTTTGAGATGCAGTAATAAAAACCTGACTAGATAGCAAATTTAAATAAATGCTACCATCTGAATCAAAAAACCCAGAAAACCAGCCACTATCATATTTTAAAGCTTCAGGATATTTTAAACCTATATCATACTTTTCACATATTTTACCTAGTTGTATAATACGGACAGGATTTCTAATTAAACCATTAACAGCATTAACAACAAGTAGTATACCTTGCTTATGATGTAGTCTATATCTTACTCAATTTACATCAGATTTTAATTTAACAGAACCACCGAACTTTTGCTTAATGAGATAAACACAATGTTTATCTCGTGTCTCCATAGTTATTTCAAGACTGGCATAACCTTTTTTTGAAAGTTGAAAACAACCATCACCATCAATTAGACCAGCTAACCATTCTCGGAATTTATTTTCATTATTAGAATTTACAATTGAAGTTGAAAACAAACGTATGGCCTCTGAGATTCCTACTCACATGCTTAATCCTTTAGACATTGAAGTCTTAGATTTCAAGTTTATAAAAAAACTTGGTGCTTTGGTTATCGGCGGGTTGTTAGTAGGGAAAAATAATATTCCTTGTACAAACATTGTTACATTTATTAGATTTATCTTTATAATCTCATTTTTATTTTTTAGATTAAAAGCACATAAAAAAGTAGTTTGTAGTATATAAGCTACTAATTTCCTGCATATAGTTTGTTGCGTTAAATAAAAATATATATTTAAAGGGCCATCTTGACCAAATACGCTCTTGTTAGAGCTTGCCGAGATAGTAGTACTTATTATACCGAATCCTGGTATAATAAGAATGTAGACCTCGGGGTGACCAAAGAATCCATTTCTTCAAATTTAACTTATCATTAATAATAATGCTCTCGTATTAAACCCAGGTACCGGTAGTATAAACTCCGGGCTTGTGCTTAATTTGGTATTGACCAATCTTAAGGAAGAAACCGACTGTACATTAAGCATCATTTCAGACACCTACCAGTGAACCAGTCTGTAGCGGCCACTTAAATAACCGACGGTCTTTGAAGGAGAATTCATTAACCGTTAACACTAGTATTGCTAACGTTTATACTAACTTTTCCTTATTTATATATATTATATAAATGTTAAAACACTATAAACTATTATATAGATCTTTTAACTTAAGAGTTACAAGTAGTAATAACTAAACATTCACTAAATCTATGGTATATTTTTTTTCCTTTTTTTTTTCAAAAATGAAAATTAAAACATTTGCTATTTCAAATCTTATATCTTTTTACATCTGTTTTTATAGCTTCATAACTTATTATTAATTTACGTTAAACCATGACTTGTTTTCCCATTATATTTAGATAATATTTGATTTATTTATCATTGTTGCTTTTTCTAACACTTCCAGTCTTTTTAATTTATAAAAATGATCTTTATTTTTTAAATCTTCCTGAATTTCCTTCCATAAGATATAAGATAAAGATTTTTTCGTAAGTAATTTATATTTATCAAAATAAGAAAATACATTAGAACAATTTTTAATACCATTTATTCAATACTCATATACATTATTTACTGAATGTTTTGATACTTTACCTGCTTTAAATAATAAACAAAGTTGTTGTAATATAATTAGATTAATTTCTCCTTTTTCTACAATGTTAAAATTAATATTAAATCCTTTATCACATATTGAACAAGTAAAACAACCTTGCCCATCAGTAAAACCAGCTAGCCAACTATTATTTAAACTTGGTAAAATAAAATTGTTTTTAGTAACTACTGGTTCTAATCTTATCTTTCCTTTACTAGCTCAAAGATTAAAGCCATTAATAAATTTATCTAATTGATTTTTAGTAGTAGGTAATACAACATTACCGTTAAAAACACTAACAATAATTTCTATTTCTCTTTTACTTTGTGTAACATATCTACTACATTTTATAGATTGTGATATAACTTTACCAAAGCCTAAAGTTTCCTGTATATAGTGTAAAACTTTTATATCACTTGTACTTTGCAGAACCTGCAAAGCTAAATCACCTCTATTATTTACAATAAAGGACCCTTTACCTTCAGTAAATCCAACAAATCAACTTAAAAAATTAGATGATGGCGGTAAATTATTAGGCAAATAAGCTTTATGTTTTACATAAAAATTAGCAAAATTAAATTTTAATTCTGCTTTTTCTCTTTCTCATGTGTTATTTGTACAAACACTATATTTTCTTATATATTTATATATATTATTACATCTATTTTTCATATTTATCTTTATTTTATTGTTTTTCATTTTATTGTTTTTCATTTTATTGTTTTTCATTATAAGGTTACTTATTAAGTGAGTTATGTACAGCTATATAACTATCTAAATTATTATATAGCTCACTTGAACCATAACCTGAAAATAATAATCCTACTATTAATGTAACTAGTATTAATCAAATATATATAGAGCTCATTTTTTTGTTTAGCTTTATGATTTGATTTAAGTAATATTGCAATTTATTATTAATATTAATACCTAAAATATTAGATATATTTAATTTTATGTTATCTATTAAATAAAATTTAAATAATATTTGTATTGTTAATATAATAACTAAACTTAAACAAATATAATTTAAGGCTTCTATATCAAATAATATATTTTCTAGAGGACTAGATGGTGTAGTATTATCTATAAATTTATTTATAAGATCATTAGTGCTGTTAGAGTTAGTTGTATTTGTACCTTTAGTTGAAATATTATCTTGTAAAACTTTATTTCTATTAGCATTACTAATAAGTGAATGAGCTAGCCCTGAAACTAAACTAGAACCAACTATAATACCAGCCTTTTGTAGGGGAGGCATAGCCGATTTAGCTATACCTTTACCTACGGCAGTACCTACACCTACTATAGAAGCACCTAATCCTATTTGACTACCAATAGTTTGCATACCTTTTGCTAGTTCTAGAGCAGCATCTTTTCCTATAGATACAGTAGCATTAAAATCAATATCAGGGTTTATTTTATTATTATCCTTATCTTTAATATAATTTATTATCTCTATCATACTATATATATTATATAAACTATATATTAAATATAAAGGTCTACCTATAAAAGAAATAATTTGTATGTATTTTGTGAAATTATTTTTACATAATTTAAAATCATCTAGATAAAATAAAACAACACTAAATGTAAATAAAGATGAAAGTATAAAGGATGAAAATGAAGATATAAGTAATATTAATGAAGAAAGTATATTACTTTGTAAGGGTAAATTATAATAAATATTAGCTCTACTTGATATTTTAATTAATTTAAAGGATAAGTAGTTAAAATGTACATGAGTTAATATGGCATATGTTATATATAAAGAAATAAATAAAAAAATAAATAAAACTTTTGTCAAGAAAAGATGTTGATATAAAATAGGGTCACCACCCCCTGCTGCTTCAAAGAATGACGTATTAAAGTTTCTGTCCGTTAAAATCATCGTAATTGCACCAGCTAGAACAGGTAGTGATAATAACAGTAATACTGCAGTAATTACAACTGCTCATCCAAATAAGGCTAATTTATGTAATCTGATACCAGGACTTCTCATATTTAGTATTGTGGTAATGAAGTTTATAGCACCTAATAAACTACTTATTCCGGATAAATGTAATGCAAATATCGCCAAATCTACACTAGGTCCACTATGACTTTGTATTCCTGATAAAGGTGGGTAACAATTGTGTTGGTAACCTCATTTTAAGGGTACTTATAAACTGATATAGTAAATAAAATAAACCTCTAATAAAACTATCGTTACACGCAGTAAATCTCTTTACTGTTCGGACTATACCTTTATCTTAATGACATGATTAAAATGATAACTAAAACAGTTATATTATTTCCTTGCTTATGAAGTATGCATAAGATTTTTTCGTAGTTTTCTAACAATATTGCTTATATTAAACAATTTATTATAATCACCTTTATTTTTACAATAAGATATAGCTCATATTCTATATTCTAAAGATTTTACTCCTTTCATTGTATCTTTAAAGAAAAAAATGATATTTTCAACAGCTCTAGAATTAGTCGTATCTAAAATAAAATAGTTCTGTAATTCTTTAAATTTGACCGGGTTGCTTATATGAAGCATAAGGGCTATTCCATCTAAAACAATTTTATCTAGTTTTTGAGTTAAACCAAAACCATGTACTATTTTATTTGAGTCCTTATTTGTTAAATAAAAACTACCTTCAGCTTCAATAAAACCAACTAGTCAGCTTTTAGTCATTACATTATTAATAGAGTTTACATTACTAAAAGGTAAAATTGTATTTTTTCAACCAGGTGATAGGTAATCACTATTAGCTTTCGAGTTTTTAAGGGCCAAAAGCTCTATATTTTTGTCCTGTTTACTTAAATTAGCATTATTTAGTATTACTAATGCTTTTTTAAATTTTACATAGTAAAAATATTTAGTGGTTAAAAGAGGATATTTATCAAAGATAGGTATTATAACTGTTTCAATTGTTTTTCTATCTCTTATAAAGTATTGTGCTTTTGTACCATCTTTTGTAATAGAACCTACACCTAGCTGTTTTTTTATGTAATGTAACACTCTTAAGTTGTATCTAGATTGAGCTAATTTATAACTTAAACCTCATTTATCTCCTTGATGTGTAATATGGAAATTTCCATCTCCATCAGTGAAACCTACTAATCATTGTGCAAAGGAAATCACTTTTGAATTTTTGTCATTAAGATACTCTTCGTTAAGTCTCTGATGACTAGTAAATAGACGTTTATTTACTATTCAGGCGCATTGTCTCCATGACATACACATTTTTACATACGTACTATTTAATATTGTAATTAATATTAGACATAAGTAGTGTATTACACGTAGTCCTATAACTAGATAGGCTACTAGAAGATGTTCACGCATCGAGAAGAGTTTACTTTTTTTTATGTCGCCATAAAATAACTCCCTAATTCCTTTAAGAGTTCAACCTGTCAAAATTAAAATAAACCTTTCCAGTTTCATTGTTATTAATCCTAACTACTTTAAACAGTGTAAAATCTATTTAAAGAATCTCAATTATATTGAGTTGTTAAGGTATTCATGCTATTTTTTAGTAAAATTAATTTATTTGTACCATCTATAGATTGATATGATTTAGATAATCTTATTTTATGTATTTCACATCAAGATAAAAAATCTTGATGTTTACAACATAAACATGATGACAAGTAGACTATTAGTTTTTCACTAGAGCTTTTTTTACTTGTTCTAACTTAATAAGCTAATTATACATAGCTTTCTTTAGTTCTTTTTATTTCATTCACAGATTTAACATCAAGAAATACTCTAATTGTTTCCTTTATATGATATTTAGAATTATTTTCTTTTAACAGATTAGAATTTTTATTATCTAATTTTTATAGATAAATTCTCATATAATGTCTTATTCCTTCCGCTACACCTTGTGAATTTAGACTAAAAATACTCTAAAAGTTACCATCTGCTTCAATAAACCCGGCCAATCAAGGGTTATCCCCTAAAAAGCTAGTATTTTGTGCCAATTTAGTTAATAATTCTGGTTTATTTGATTGAAGTTTTGATAAGGTTGATCTAGCATTTAACCAGTCAATCATTCTATGTAAAGCTTCTATTTTTGGTGTTCTCATTTTACCGTTAATAAGTACAGCAATCTTTTGTAGTGTACTTACCTTTTGAAATAAAAGATTTACGTATTTAGTGTTTTTAGGGTACTCTAAAGTGCCATCCCTAAAGACTTCTTGTATTTTTTTTTCAAAAAATGAGCTAAAGGCACATTTTTATCTACAAAAGTGATTTTTACCTTAGGATATAATAACTTACCTTTTTTATTCCTGCTTGTTACAGGTACAATTATTGTACCGTCTCCTTCTATCAATCCTGCCAAATAATGACCTAACATGTTTTTACCAACTAACGTAGTTTAATCTTTTATGTTATTCCCACTACTGGAATATTGATGAAATAAACGACCTATAAAGGAAAACTTAGTTATTTTACTTCATTTAAACTTAAATAGTAATAAAATAAAGTTTATTTTTTTTTTATATTTTCATATAAAGATGGACTATATCTTCATCCATATTAATTAAAAAAAAATGGATGTACCACGTATAGCCTCTGGGGATCCTACTAAGACTAATCTAAGTCTGTTGGTTTCCTGCTGATTATCCTATAACTTATTAAGATTTACTACACCTTTTGGCAAATACTTAATCTTTTAGGGTTTTCCAGCATACAGTGGTATTCTACATAGTAATTATTTACTACTCGAGCACAGTTAAATACCCGCTCCATTCTCAATACCACTCGCAAATAAAAATAGTATTAAACTAGGAGGTAATAACCAAAAACTAATATTGTTAAGTCTAGGAAATGCCATATCTGGCCCCCCCACTAATAAAGGTAATAAAAAATTACCAAATCCACCTATCATAGCTGGCATGACCATAAAGAATATCATAAGTATTGCATGCGCAGTTATAATACTATTATATAATTGATTATCTGCTATATACTGGACACCTGGTCCAGATAGCTCTAATCTAATTAATACTGAAAAAGCTGTACCGATTAATCCGGAAAATAAAGCAAAAATAAGATATAATGTTCCTATATCTTTTGCATTTGAAGATAAAAATCATCTTTCTGTTCAAAGCGAAATAGATGATTTGTTTAGATTTAAGATATCCCCCAAATGGACTCTACAAGCTGGACCCCCTTTTTGTAAATGGGGTTCACTCTGTTCATCTTGTTCTCTTTGTTCTCATTTATAAACCAACTCATTAGATGCATTCTCACATGCATAAGAAACAGTAGATGAGTTCTCATCATCTTCGATAGATTTTTCTCTCAATTCAAGTGTATTAGATGTACTATTTATATTAGAATGCTTACCAGATGCAGACAAATACTAGCATATACACAGTATACTATATTCAGGGTATACCTTTTTTTTGTATCGCTAATTTTTTTAGTTAAAAACTTATAAATTTTAAGGTAAACTCTTGCATTAAGAATTTACAACTTACTTTTTTATAAACTATATAGTTTATAGCAATAATTAAGATTAGTTTCGCAGTAACTAGATGTAATTATATAATATAGCAGCTTTTTCTCTTTCTTACTTTATTTAGCTATATAAATTTTTATACTATTTGTCTATTACGAATAGATCTTTCATCTAAAATAATATTTAAAGTAACTTTAGATCTAGAAGTTTAATAATATTTAACATTACCTAAATTCATATCTATGTTATTAAAGGAAAACTTGTTTTTACTCAATTCAAATTTAGGATCCACAGAACCTCTATGTACATGATAACAATGATGATTATAAAGAGAATTTATGAAATCTATGTGTAAACAAGTTAAAAAACAGCTAAGAGAACTGATTTGCCATCTATATTTTGGAGACCCACCACTTACTACATAACCTTTCTTTTAAACACTCTTTAGAAATAAGTCAAGATCACCCACAACAAAAACACAACTGTTTATTATATTAAAAGATTGTGCATCCATATCAAGACTACCCGTAATTTTTACAAACTCATTATAACCATCCTAAGTAGCCAATATATTATTAAGAAAATTAATATAATATTTTTTACAAGCTAAATCTAAGAGATTTCTTAATGATCATCTGCTATATAATCCAATAGATATATAAAATTAAAGATATTATTAAGATCATTCACCCCATCCAGAAGGTCCTTAAATAACAAATCCCCACAACCAGAGAACACTCGTGTGTGAGGTTTCTCACTCATTTTAAAATTTGTGAATCATATATACCTAGAATATCACCCATCTCTCTATAAACCAAACTATTGTAAACCCCATACCTCTTTTTAAGTAAATAAAAAAGTAAGACTTTACGAAATATTATAGGATAATAAATAAAATTAAAAACGAAAGCTTTTTTTTTTATTATTTAAAACCTTAAACACAACCAAATAAAGACCTTTGTTATCTTTACTTATAATTTTATTGCTATTATTTAAACAGCCAGACTGTAAAGCATCCTGTAAATCAGCCTGCAAAAGATAATACTCAGAAAAAACCATTTCCAATGATAATTTACAATACATCTAAAAAATACAAAACAGAATACTAGATAAGTCTCCATACAATAATGAATTATCTATCAAGATATTATATAAACAATATAAAAATTATAAAAATAACCCAGCCTCTATATAAACCCTTTTTAACACCTATAAAACACAAATACTTATCTTTTCTAAGATTTAAAAATAAATTAAAAGTACGCTTCATAAGTGAAAAATCATTAAGTTTACCTTCTTTAATTGATCTGTTTATTTTTTAATATCTAATAAAATATTTATTTATTAACATTAACATTGAAGCTGCATCTAATGAATGTATAAGATTAGGCATTAAAGCTCTCATTTGTTTTTTCTTATCATCTTTGTTTTTAACGGGTATTTTTTTTATAAAAAGTATGTTTAGCATAATTTAGTGGGCTTATTCTAACATTTTTTACCATCATATAACTTTGTAATGGAGTTAGACCCTTAGGGAGTGACCAAGGTATATATAACTCCAATTTAGTACAAATACTAGCTATTTCTCTTAAGTATTTAATTAATAAGTATAAAGATGGAAAAAGATCAAATAAACCTACATTAATCCTTTGTACAAAGCTATAAAATCTAACGATTCTAATCTAATGTTAGGATCATTGTTATATCTATATCAGTATTCATCCTTTGAAGTTTTAGATATAAGTTTACCATCTTCGTTAATAAAGCTAACATCTTTATCTTGTAACTCATTAAGATCTTTATTAGATCTTAATTTTGTGAATTCAGCATCAAATTCAAATCCTTGTTTTAAATATTTAATAAATTTAAGAGCGGATGCATTATAAACAATAGTCATAATAGGAGTTTTAATTAAACTTTTGTGTATATTAAATGTGGATAACCTTTTAAAACTTTATTTCTCTATACTATCTAACTTAGCGTCCTTTATTTTATTCTTGAAATATCCCCCTAGAAAACTACCTACATAGCTATCTAAATCTTTTGCGTCGTCATTTCAATTAGATTTAGTTAAATTTAATTGTTTTGCTAAATTATGATCTAAGCTAAGCATAGAAAGATGTTTATATCCATTACAAGTAGCATCCAATTGTAGAGGTAAGTGCGTTATAAAATGAGTAGATTCACTATTTTAAATACAATCTAACCATTTATTATATTTAAAACAAAAAGCTATAAATAAGAATTTGGATTCAGCTTTAGAGGTAAGATCATTATTATAAAAATTTACAATTTTGTCAGTATTATCTTCTATCCAATTTATTATAAACCTCATGATTTTAGGTCTAATTTGTTACCAAAACAATTAGCACCAAATATTTTAAAAAAGTCTCTAGAATCTTTATGAACAAAGTGAAATTAGATATTTTAAAAAGAGGAGGTGATATTTATTATAGTGATACAGATAGTATTATTACAAATATACCTTTAGATGATTCATTTGTTGGTAACGAAATAGGACAATTCAAATTGGAATATGAATTAAAACAAGCTTATTTTATATGTAATAAAACATATCTCTTTATAACTAATGATAATAAAACAATCATAAAAAGTAAAGGACTAGATAGAAAATCTTTAAACATTGAAAGTTTTAAATCATTACTTTTAGGTAATGATCTAAATGACATCATTAGATATGAAACTAAAAAAGATTTCAATGAAGGACATGCAACATTATTTGTACCAAAATCTATAATTACTATGTTTTAATTGTAACACTATAAAACATTATTACAGACTATAACACATAGTTCCACAATTCCTAACATTCTGTACATAAACTTTCTTCGATCACCTTGCACCGACAAGTATCACTTTAAAGATAAACAATTTTCCAAGAAAAGACTATAAAATTTGCGTTTCCTACCCTAAGTAAAAAAAAAATAAAAAAAAAGTATTTTAATTTAACGATGTATATTGTATTTATCAAGAGTCTTTATACTTTTTATTATCTTGTAGAGTATTTTAATTTATTTTTTTTTAAGTCATGTTGAAGTATCTAATTTATAATTTTGGTTTAGAGTTGGCTGACGATGTCGCTCCTTTAGTAGAGTTAGGGTTTAATGTAAGTATGGTATGTTTAGTTGTTTTATTTTGTTTTATAAATGTTTTTGGTTATTTAATTGTTTTTTATTTAATAGAATATTCTCATCTTGATAAGAAATATCCTAAAATTAAAGGTATTGTTAATTATTTAAAAAAATCCTCATGGGTGTTTTTAATGTTTGAACTTATTATACGGTTTGCGGGTCTTATAATGCTAATTTATTTAGGTTTTTCATTTTATAAACTTATTATTACACAATACTAGTTAAAACCTTTATACAAAACAAAAAATACTAGATAGAGGAGCTAGATCAAAGATCAATAATCTTTGATCGTAGATTGTATAAAGCTCTAGAGAAACCATCTACATGTGTATAAATAAACATAAAAAGATAAGATAAATTTAAAACGTTAAATGGAACCGCAAAAATAAAAAACCGTAATCTAAATTATTATTTTACGTCTTTTACCTCATTACCGTAAAAAAATATAGATGGATATTTCCTTTTTCCCTCTCATATTTAGACCCCTTCCCCTCCCCCCCCCCACTTTTTAATAATTATTATAATATTTAATATATTATAACTATTTACTATTGTTCTAATAAAGCTAAAAACTTTTCTATTTATACAAACTTAATCACAATAGGCATAGGGTTATGAAGAATTTAATAAATCTCTGAAGATTTATGATAAAACAGTATAGCCGTCATCAAATTCTGTTCCTTCTTGTGAACCTTTATCAGTTTATTCCAGTAGAGTTTTACAAGCTTTATTATCTAAACTTTTGTTATACCTGACTGAATCTTCGCATACAAACGTATATCAGCTTTCACACAACCGTCACATATAGTATATGCACATGTGCCACAATGTCAACCACCCGGTTTGCTGATGTCTCCAGGTTCTGCTTCTCCAGGCGGAAAATATAGAGGAGTTTTATGACCACCACGACAATTTACATTTTCACCAGGATCATCTGGATCTTGATCTACAGCATCTACACGATACATTTGTCCGTAATGCGAACAAAAAATACCATCCTCAGATATATGAGCCCTAGTTCCAGCCTCAGTATGATGAACACTGTATCATCTTTTCATTCGATCCTCCTCCTTTTCACCCTCAGATGAAAAACCAGGGTTACCTATATCTGAACCACCATTAGGACCTGTATTACGTCCAGGATCTGTGCTTCCTCCATTACCACTACCTCCTGACCCTTCTCCCTGAGATCCATAAAAGTTATTTGAACCAGAGGGTTCTGTTAACACTAGATAATTTTCTAAAAAATTGGCTGGGTCTGGTAATAGGGATAACCAAACTATAAAAGAAGGCAGAAATCCACTAACTCCCATCAACAATATTGCAATAATTTGTCAAGATATAGCCAATACAGATAAACTTAATAGCAATAAAACTGTAAAATAAATTCAAAGGTTTAGATTAAACTTAGCTTTACAATATATTCTATAAGTATAAAATATAAATAATGATACAAGTAATAGAGTGTTAAAAGAAAAACTATCCATTTTTAATATATAGAGACAAAAAATTGAAATTACTAAAAAAATAACTTTAAAAATAGTACTTTTAAGCATAAGCTTGCAATAAAAATGTAAGTTAAAACAAGCATAATAATGATAAAATGCTTTGATAATGACATTACCTTTTAAAGTATAGAAAAGAAATGTATTTTTTTGAGAGTTAAATTCTAGAATGTTTGTTCCTTTATACCATACACTGTACATTTGTCTACTATCTATTTTTAGTGCGTTTTTACCTAACTCAAAGGCAAAGCCTAATGTTAAAACAAGGAAAAAGATTAGCATTACTATAAGACCATATATGCCATTTGCGTAACCACTCACAATATAGGGATATACTAAAAGAATTTCTAAATCAAAAAGAAGAAACAGTAATGCAAAAATAAAAAAAGATATACTAAACTGTGTTCTATTTTGCCCTAAAAAAGAATGAAAGCCACATTCAAATGCACTTTTTTTTTCTTGATAAGGGTTATGAGGAGCAAATATCAAGTTAATTGCTAATAAAATAAATGCTAATAAAGGAATAAAAATAAAAAAAAAAAGAGTATTAGTCATTTAAGGATTAAATAATATAAGTGCTAATATATTAGCCATACTTAATCATTCTTGTGGGGTAAATATAAATAATAAAATTATTAATGTTAAGGTAGAAATAGTGGTAGTTAAACAACTTGATAATACAATACTATCAACTGTAAAGGTTACTTTTTCAAAAAAAGTGTTTTTATTTACAACAGTACCATAAATCTTAAGATTTATAAAGTCTGTAGATAAGATATATTCAGATTTATCAAAAAAGACTTGTTTTATGATACCTAGATAATAAACAGCACTTATAACACTAGTCAATATAGCGATTAAAGCAAGAAATACATAACCACTATCCAGAGCGGCTGATAATACCATCTGTTTAGCAAAAAATCCTATAAGAGGTGGTATACCAACAAAAGAAAAGATAGTTATAGCTAAACTTAAAGCTAACAGTGGGTTTATATAGAAGTAACCTTTTATTTGACTAATAAGTTGTATAGGTGAATTATTTTTGTCTAACAATTTTTCAAATTGTTTATTGTTATTAACAAAGTAATATAAGGAAAATCCTATACTAACTAGTAAAATAAAGGCATTAAGGTTAGAAATTGAGTATTGCATTAGATAAAAAATAAAGGCTTGAATTGATTCTATACTATTAATACTTAAGGATAAAAGTATAAAACCAAGATGCGAAATTGTACTATATGCAAATAATCTTTTTATTCTAAACTGACTTAATCCTACAACTGTTCCTATTATTAAAGATAATAAAGAACTAACTAATAAACTAGATGTCCAGCTAAATTGAAATGCGAAAAATGAATTACTAGTATAATATACTAATTCTAAAAAAAAGATAAAAATAGATATTTTAGCTATTATTGCTACAAAAGTTGTTACTATTGTAGGTATAGCATCATAGACATCAGGTGATCAAAAATGAAAAGGTGCAGCTGAAACTTTAAATAAAAATCCCACTGACATTATAAGAAGGGAAAAATGAAGATAATCTGGTTTATATCAAAATAAAACACTGTTAGTGTTGTGATTAGCCATGTCAGATATACTAGTTATTACATATAATCCATCCATGTGAGTAGTACCTGAATTTGCATATAATAAACTTGTACCTAACAAAATAAAACAAGAAGATAAACCACCTAATAAAAAATAAGTTAGACCTCCTGAAGTAGCTAATTCCGAATTTCTATACAAGGTAGATAGTAGGTACAAGCCATAACTTTGCAATTCTATAGATAAAAAGATAGATACTAAGTCACTAGTAGATACTAATAATATAGATCCTATTATAATAAACAACAAGATCAAGGGGTATTCTATTATTCTAAATTGTTGTCCCATTTTATTAATTATTTTTGTTTTGTAATAAAGAAATTTACAGAACAATAATTTGTAAAAAGAAGAATATTCTGCAAGTCAAACTTTTCTGGGGAAAAAACCAGTCAGCTGTAAAATAGCAGCACTTAGAATAAAGATAAAAATATGAAATGTTTGTGTAGTACATGTAACATGGTATAGACCTCCATATAAACCTATTCCCTTACCTAAAAATGTCATGTAAAGATTATGAATACCAACTAAAGAACAATAAAGTAAAATTACCAAGGCTAGCCTAGAAAAAAGTATTGATTTGTCTCGTCTTAAGGTGACGGCATTAGATAATAATATAAATAGAGCAGAATATATAACCATTAGCCGGGAGAGAAAATCGAATTCTCATTATTAATGCATGAAATTAATGTTCTAACCTATTAAACTATCCTGGCTTAGAATGGGAAGGGTACACTGACTTTAAAAGTAAACTTGCTGTCACACATACAGTTTTCTACCTTTAAACTACATTATTTTCTATCCTACAAATATATCTGGTTACATGTCTTATCTGTTTACATATGTTTATAGCCCTGCTTTTAAAGTAATTTACAATAGGCTAGTTATAAAGCAAAAGATAATTTTATGTTGGAGTGATTCGAACACTCATAGATAAACACCAAAAATTTATGACTTACCGGTTAGTCAACAACATATTAAATACTGTAATTATATATAATATAACATTACACTTGTATTAATTCTAAGTGTATAATTTATTAAATTCCAATAATTAAATCTAATAATTATATAAGGTAAATAAGTCTATAATGGATAAGATTTATAAATCAAATAGTGCAATTAAACTATCCTGGCTTAGTATGTTAATGCAATATCTAAAATACAATAAATCTAATTTACATAGATTTAAAGATATCTCTCTATAAAATATTTTAGATTAATTATTTTTGTGCTAAATCTAGGTTATCTTTATATCTTTAGATTAAGTTTAGATATCATATAGATAGCTAAATCATTTATTATCTTGTTATTTATGATATTTAGATATATAAAATATTTTATCTATGTCTGTATTTAGATTAAATTGTCTTTAATAAATTATTAGACTTTTTACTGGCGAGTTATTTTGTACTGATACTGCTACTAGAGGTGATATTTAAGCTGTTATTTGTAATTAGAGCTAATTATTCTTTTTCTAGTTAAAGATTATTAAATTTTTCTTACCATCCTTAAAGATATCTTACTCATTAGTTCTATATAAGATGGGCATTGTTACATCAGCCATGTAGCCAGCACGCTTAAAAATTTGTTTAATTAGATGTCTATCTTTATAAGTAAGTTCTAGTAAAGCAATTTATATAGTTAAAAAATATTGTGGTGGAGATAATATATGACGTCTTGTGTTTCCACCACCACTAATTATAAAACCTTTACTTGTTGCACTCATTAATACCACTTATAAAGGAATATTTTATAATGCAAATAAATAATAATAATAGATTACTTTATGATCTAGATCTAAAAAATTATCTCTAAAATAACTTAATTAAATAGTTATCTAAGTAATAACTTTAAAATTATGCTCATCAGAGTTTTGAGTAGATTCATATTGATCACTATTTATAACATTAATAATATTAAATCTAGCCATATTGATAAACTGATTTTATTAAATATCTCCAATAGATAATTTGATTATTTTAAAGATAATGTAAAGTTGAAGCTGTAATGTGAGCAAAATGATTTTTATTTTTTTTACGATTGATCCAATAATAATGTAAATTTCATATTTGTTTTTTATTTTTTTTTATAAACACTGTTTGTAATATCATTTAATTTAATATTTAGATGTAGAGGAATTTAGATATGTTTTACCTCTTTAAAAATTAAACATATCTTTTTTTTTTTATTGTTTATAGTGCTCATCATATGTAGAAAATTTTGCATGTAGATCTTTAATTTTTTTTTTTAATTGTGGTAATTCTTTTTTATACTGTTCCTCGTCTTTTTCCACTCTTTTACCTATAATATGCGCATTCTCTTGTCTTTCTTCTTTAAATGAACCTTCTTGATTTAGATAATCAAATGTAGATTTCACTCGCATCTTACGTTCTAAATCTAATTTAATGTTTTCAATTTTAGATATCTCACTATTAGTATCCTCAACTTGGCGTCTGGTTACATCATGTTTTTCCTGAAAATCCCTTTTTTCAGAATCAGTTAGTTTATATTCATTAAGCATTTTAATATAAAGTTCAAGTTCTTCTACTTGTTCCTCTTTTTCCTTAAGGGCTAAACTATGTATTTTTTTCACCCTTAAGATAAGATTTTCTTGTTTTCAAGGATCCTTACTTGATTCTCTCAATGTTTCTTGAGAACTATTTGATTCTGAATAGTTAGGAGATTCAGTTATATTGGTAGATGAAGCTCCTGGCGAGGCCGAGGGCGAGTCCGACCCCGACACCGCACTATTCATTTTGCATACAGTTTCTTGTGTAAAATCAGGAGAAGCCGGTTGAGAGCAACTAATAGTTGAGTAAAAAAACCCCTCATAAATTAATCCTATATATGTAGCTACACTGGCCAGAATGTCAATAATGGATTCCGGCTCACTAGCGAAAAGTTTAATAATTTGCCAAATATCTGCATGATCTCATTTTTTGAAAAAAAAAAAAAATTGTATTATGTTATTTATCATGGGAGGAAACCCTGACTTGAACAGGGAGCATACTGTGCCACATACAGTTGTTCTACCTTTTGAACTATATCCACCTTTATTTTACCAATATTTATATCTATGCTTATAATTAAAATCTTTATTTTTTTTTTAGTTAAAACAATTAAAAATTTTTTAATAACATTTGTAATAGTATATGTAGAGTATATTTAGTTATAGATGACAAGACTCGAACTTGTATGGTTTATCACCACCCCGTCCTAAGCGGGACCTGGTTACCAAATTTCAGCACATCTATTTGTAATTTACTAATGTTTTAGCGTAGTGCAAATATAACTATTTATATCTAGTAATTCCAACACTACCCTTTTTATACTATAATTATAAAAGATCTTTCTTTATAATTTAAGCTAAAAGAGATGATTAAAGTATTTAGTGTTAAATACACAATATTTAGCAAATATCTCGCTTTACCTCTAGCAACTTTTCCTATTTGGTATTAATCTAAAGTTTATAATGAGATCTCTATTATAAATGTTTGGTCGGATTCAAACCTGCATCTTTTTATCTGATAGATAAATACATTACCTATCAATAAACTAACTTTTTAACATCTAGTATATGGCCAGTCATTGTATATATCTTAAAGTGCTCGAGATAAGATTCGAACTTATAGCCTAAACATCTTCAGAGTTCCGCTCTACCAGGTTGAGCTTCTCGAGCCTACAAAAAAAAAAGATATCTAATTAAAGCTATCTAAAAACTTAATGGAGATATTAGGACTCGATCCTAAAATAACGATATGCAAAATCGTAGTTTTACCAATTAAACTATGTCCCCTTGTTATTAAACCTTAAGATATGTATTTTTATCCATAAAAAAAATACACATTAGTAATTTATTGCCCAATGTCCAGCAAATAAACAGTAGAATCATCAGAGGTTAAATGACCTCTTAAATATCTAAATAGGTTTCAGCAATAAGCTAATTACTGTAGTAATTATGAGGCAAACTCTTCACCACACGTTATGCAAAAAAAATCCTTATAAAAGTAAAGTAAGATCAGGAAGAAAATAATAAAACATATCTATAAGTAAAAAAAGCAAACAGTAATGGAAAGCTTACCATCGCCAAAGGCGAAAAAAAAGCCAAATTTAAGCTATTAATTTATATTAGATTTATTAAATAAATCATCTAAAGAAGATTTATAACTACTTAACGTCAATGGCTAGATATCTTTATCAGCAGTCTAGTCCTTAACAATAATTAAACATGAAAAAGAGTTATAAACTTGCTTTTCATATATCCGAATAGAGAGTTGAACCCTCATGATTTCCATCCATAAATATTAATTATTTTTCACAATAGTGTAGCCACGGTTACCCGTATAAATATTATTTTCATTTAGACATTTAGTAAGGTAATAATAATGTATATCTATAAATTCACCAGCCTTTATTTTTAAAGTGGATGTAAACACTTTTGTTTCTCCTGTGCTAATTTCTGTTGCAATTATAGCGTACGGCTGTGTATTAGCCGATAGCTTTAGCTTATTAGCTTCATCCCAAGTACGTCCTAGTTTTGCCATAGTCATACGTTCAATAGAGGCGCCAGCGTGCTTAAACCCTGCTAAAGATTTGGCAACTTATAAGTGTTATATTATAATTATAAGTTATAAAAGTAGTATTGCTCCCTCTGGACAACAATGTACGGGTCGCAATATTCCAAGATATCTAGTTTGAAGCTAGAGTAATCGTATTTTAGTAATGCTCTGTATATAAGGCTGTTGTTAGTATTTTATTTTTTTTTTTCAAAATAAGAAAGATTTAAATCTTTCTTAAATCTAATGGATAAATCCAAAAAATAACCTACATAGCTTTTACCTGAAATAACGAGGGTTCATCTGTAAATACCTGTTTTATTATTATTATTATTTTCTGTACATATTTGCCGTTTTGTATATCAGCATTATCATAGGTGCGAGCAATAGTAATAGTAGCCTATATTTCTTTTTTGTTCATAGTTTTAATTTATTTTTTCTTCATGATTTTATTTTAATCTCTTTTTTATTTTGCTTAATCCAATATTAGGAGTACCCTTAAGGGTTTGTCCGAAGAACGACTTGAACGTTCACGACTAACGCCAACAAAGCTTAAATTTGCACTGTCTACCAATTCCAGCACTCGGACTAATATATAGTTGGGTATATATTAAAAATAAAGCATATCTAAACCAGATAATTTATGATATAAAATTTAAGGCCAGAATGAATCGAACACTCATCTGAGCTATCATGAGCAGCTTGCTTTACCAATTAAGCTATAGCCTTATTAGGGTCGATATCTTTTAGATTTAAATGCGGACAGAGGATTTGCACCCCTATTTACTGGGCATGAGCCAGTTATGTTACTATTACATCAACCCGCTTATGGTTTATAAAAAAACAAAATAACCCCCCCCCAAGTAATAACACACTTGAGCCCAAGGGGAATTCGAATCCCCGCCTTTAACGATGAAAACATTATGTCTTAACCACTTGACTATTGGGCCTTTATATTATATATATTCATATAATAATAGCCCAGTGCAAGTATCGCACTTACTTCAACCGATTACAAAACGGTTGCATTACTTTTATGCTAACCAGGCATTAAACTTTTAAACAATTAAACTTGCAATAAAATAAGCAAAAAGTTATTTTTTTAATAAAAATAAAAAAAAATTGTAGTGTAGCGATAAGGGTATTATTTAGTATAATAATAAAATTAGTACTTTATGCCTAAAAAAATTTAAATCCTTTCAGCTAAAGCCTATTAATTAATATATTAATAAATATTAATAAAAAAAAATCGTAGTGTTAAACTACGTATATTTAAGAGTATCTTAAGGTAAGTTTCATGCCTATATGCATTCAGCACTTATCTTTAACTAACATAGCCTTCCTGCCGTGCCTATGCTATAAATTTACTTAAGTGAAAGTAACATCCCTACCACAACTAAATTGTGTGGTATGACCAAAAAGTTAAATTTGGTCTTAATATTGGGCACATAAACAACAGGTAAACCAGAGGTTAATATACCCAACTCCTTTCGTACGAAGGGGCTATCCTTATTTGACTCTAATTTCCTCTAGAAGATAGAAACCATACTGTCTTACGACGTATTTACTAATTTTGTTATCGTAGAGTTCTTTATCTCTACTTCAATAGATTTCTCCATTGTACAGACTATGTCTTACACATATTCAATTCAATTTAAATCTTCTAGCTATCTCATTTTTTGAAAAAAAAATAGCTAAAGCTATTAGTATCTGTTTTTTTTAATTGGTGGATAAACACCTAGTTTATACAACATGCTTTCGTGCATATGTTTTCAGATTAACAATTTCACAGTTTGGATCTCAGTTCTGCTTATAGTTAACATATATTGACCATTACGATCGTGTCTTGCTTTAGTTTTTATTTATATAGCATGTTGTAGTCTATGTATTAACTTATAAGCTAAAATTAAATTTTTAGCTTATAATTGTAATAACAATAATAATTATTATACAGGTGTAGTCATCATGTACATTGAATACAATGTAGTATAGCCAATACTATTTAGATAGTAAATTAAATTAAATCTAAGCGAAATTTATTTAAATTGAATTGAATAAGTGCTCTGAGTACTCGTGTAAGGATTATTGTAATTAATATACTACTCACCTTTTAGTCGTTGAACGTTATTTGCTTATAGCAAATCTCCGCTGCAAATTTAAATACTTTTATTGTAAATAGTTTTTGCAATTCACCCAGATTAAATTATTAACATATTTATATTAATAAGGGGCTAAAATTTAACCCAGCTCGTGTAGCTTTTTAATCGACGAACAGTCGCACCCTTCATGATTTCTGCATTCATGTGGATAAGCTAAGCCGACATCGAGGTGCCAAACTGCGCACTCAATTTGTACTCTCTGGCGCAATTAGCCTGTTCAAATTTTGTTACCATAAAGGCTCTTTATCCTTTATTTCCACCTTTCACAAGATGGTTCAGACTATTTCTTCATATTTATTAACTATATAAAATTCATGCAACGCGAAATATGTGAAAACTAACTTAATTAGCCTACTTGTATTTAAATACAAATAAATAAAAAAAAAGATAATAGAAATTTAACCAAAATATCTGCTCTTTTAAATAAAAAAAGTAAATCTAACTAAAAAATTACCTAATCTAAAACCTAAAAAAACATAATGGCTAAACTAAACATTTATCTACTACTTACTCAACCTTTTAATCCAAAAGACCCTATACGAGTTTTAGATTTTATTTTTGTAAATTGTAGGTTAGATTTAACATGACCTCTTAAAAGAACTGAAGACAACCCTTTATAAGAAGAATCCATATTTTTCAAATTACCTATATATTTAAATTTAAAAACAGATTTTGCAGCAGTAAAACGTCTAGATAATCTACCAGCAGCTTCTACTCTAACTCCATTTATTGACTTATTTTTAATGGAATTTAAAACAGTATTAACCAAATAATTAAAAGGTTTATCATTAGTGTAATAAGGAAATATTTTTTGCAGCAGTTTATCTAATGCATCTTTATTTTTCCCTACATAAGATAAAAATGAATTTACCTTTAAATTCTGCACTTTTTTTAAAAACCATGTTTTGTTTGCTTTACTAGAAGTGTCATCTAATATAGTTAATTTATTTAAAGGTCTAAATTTTATCATCCTCATAGAAGCTTTTAAAACTCTTAATAGTCTATTTTTTCTCTTTTTTAATTTTATAGCTATAGATTCTGATAAAATATCACTATTCAAATGTAAGTATTTTAGATTAACTAGATTAAATTCTACATGTTTGTTATAAACTTTTTTTAGTATGTTAGTTAAGCCAAATAAACGAGTGTTTTCAAACTTAGATCTATTAAAGTAAACAATACGCTTGTAATGAATATTTAACATTTCTTTTTGTAAAGATTTATAAATAAAATTTTTATAATACTTTTTTGCATAGTTTTTAAAGTTAACATTATCATAAAGAGGTGTTTCAAAAAAGAATTTTTTTTTTTTGTGCACTTTTTTAATGATTTGCAAACCTTGTAACTTTATTAACCTTATCTTTCTAATAAAGCTTCTTTTTCTTAGTCCTGTTATGGTATCTAGCCGTCTTATTTTGTTAAAAAAGTATTTTTTTTGTCTATTGTATATATATAGAGTCACGATAACTTTACTATTTGTATGTTTAAACTCTGCCCTACTTACAAATATTCTATTTGTTGATAATCTTCTAATTCTAGTTCTCAAATGTTTAGATTTTATTTTACCTTCAAGTTTTCTACTGTAAAAGTTAAAATAACTTTTTATTAGTTTAATTACTACCTTATCAGCTACAGGTAATGATTTAAGGGTATTTTTGTTATATGCATATATGCTGTTAAATCACTCTTTATTTGCAGGTGGGTAGTGTGTAATCAGACCCAACTGTTCACCTTGATCTGACTCTTTACCTTTTTTGTGTAAAGATATTACCTTATCTTTATTTTTGTTATTTAACTTAAGATTATAAATATTTAACATGTTATATGTACTTGTAGGACTATAAAAATTTAGTTTTATTATATCTTTCTATTTTATCCTTAGCTTAATAAAAAAAAATTAGTTAAGTCTATTTCACTAATATTGCCGTGAGCAATATTAATAATTATACAGACAAATCTTAATCTTATGTTAATAAACATGATAGCTCTAATAATACAGTATAAGTAAGCTTGTGTTAATATAATATAAATATAATGCTTATATACATATATCATAAAGATTTATCTGTGGCATGTTTACAAACATCTAAAGTAAGATGTGGCCAATAACAATTATATATAGTTTATAAATATGCTGGGTGTTAATAAAAGGGTTATTGTTAGCAGTACTCACCTTCTAGTCGTTGAACGTTCTTACTTAACATACAATATGATATCTAAACATAAGTATAAAAATGCAAAAGCAAGTTTCGCTTCAAATACACATGACTTATAAACAGTCAAGTTGTTTTTGAAATTTACCCAGATGATTACCAATAGTTTCTCTAAAAACATTGGAGGACTAACATTTAATCCCTAGCGTAGCTTTTTCAAAAATCCAAGACCTTTCCTTTCTGCATCTTGTGATCATATGCCCCGCTTACGCGACTGAAAGACGTGTAGGTCAAACAGTAAAGCAAGATTAAGCCATTAAACTTTAAAAATAAAAATAATAATCATTTTATTAGTGGTTATGTTATATAATATACTAATAAAACAACTAGAAACATTACTAATAATTTCTTACTAACTAATGTGTTATTTACATCTATTAGCATATAGTTAAAATCTTACTACAAAAAAATAATATTTCTAACTTAATAGATAAATAATTGAATCAGTTATAAAAACAAATTTTATACCTAATAACAAACTAAAAATAAAAAAACATGTAGGCAAAAGCCTAAACACATTTAATTGCAGGATGCAATTTTACAAAATTAACTTTGGATACACCCAGGTACTTTTTATGGGATCTGTGCCCCGCATAAACCGCCTCCTAGCAATTGTTCCTGTACCCTTAGGGGAGTATAGCGATAACTATACCCCTATGGTATAGAGATAGATAAACTAAGTAAAGGTCTTTCAATTCTATCTTAACAACTACCTTATACACTACAACCTGTTTAATCTTATCCAATAACTAGCAACAGTAAAGCTGCATAGGGTCTTCTCGTCTAACTAGAGGTAAACTGTATCTGCACAGTTATTCCAATTTCACTGAGCCAATCATTGAGACAGCTGTTGTATCGTTAAATCATTCATGCAAAGACCGCATTTAACGGCCAGGGTATTCCGCTACCTTAGGACCCTCAAGTTAAGGCCGCCATTGATCGGGGTTTCAGTCAAAGCCTAGCTTATTTTAGTCAGCTAAGCAAATCCGTTAACCAGCCGACATCGGGCAGAAATCACACTCAATACTTTGACTTTTTGTCTTTGCAGAGTGCTTTGTTTTAATTAAACAGTCGTACAACACTATTCTATGCTTCCTATTCTTTACCTGATATTAATCAGGAGGAATGGCTCTCCTTATTCCGAAGTTACGGTAGTTAGTTTGCCGAGTTCCTTAATGATTGTTTACTCAAACGCCTTCGTATGCTCTACTTGCTTACTTGGGGTAGTATCTAGGTACGGTCGGGCCAAGAAGGCAAACAAAACCTACAGGGTTGTTGTTTCGTACTGCACCCCTCATTGTTTATCTCCTTAGTTTAACTGTTTACAGTTTTTCCAGAACCTTTGTCACTTTGTACATAAAGGTTGTTTACAGTTTCCAGATCCTTTGTGAATTTGTACATAAAGGTTATTTAAATGTAAACTTAGATTTTCTCATCGTTTTTCATCCTTTAGGATGTAAACTTAGAGGCCGTTACTTTAACTAAATACCATAAGCTTAAGGCGAGGGAATAATTCCCTTTATCGTTACTCATGTCAGCATTATCACTTGGGTTATCTAATTGTTAATCTTAAAAAGAAAAAATCTGAGATTTACCCAATGTTCCGCTACCCCATAAATATAATACATATAATTTACATATTAATAAGTATGGACAAGGTATCGGTATATTGTTTAGATCCGTTAAATTTTCGGTGCTATTATCAATGTAAATTATGTAAACAATTTACTGAACCAGTGCTCTGTTACGAGGTCTTCAAAAAATGGCCGCTTCTAAGCCTATTTCCTGGTCGTATCTGATAATAACTTCCTTAATTTCACTTAACAATAATTTTGGAACCTTATTAACTCTTGTTCTGGGCTGTTTCCCTCTAGACATACTACCTTATCGTAATATGTCTGATTATTCAATATTCATCATTGCCCTTCCGAGTGCAAATACTCACTGGAGGATCTTCACGATCCCACGCAATATATACAAAAAAAAATTTTCCATTAGAAAATTTATAAGTTGTCTGAGATCACAGTTCTGTACCTGCTATGATGTTATTTGAATTACCTACTTATATAGGTTTCGCGGAAAACCAGCTATCCTAGTCAGTTTTGTCTTTCACTAACTTACCACAATTCATCGGATATCTTTACAACGATACATATTTTCTCTTTAGCCTTCACTTTTTAAAAAAAGTGATGACTGAGCCGAGAACTTTCTCCCTAAACAGTTTAATACATTTTCATAACTAAAGCTATGAAGATTAAACTATCCATTTAACAGGTAATATATGTTTTATGTTTTGCTTTGCACCATAATTTTGCTTATACGGTATGTTTTTTTAATAAGTCTATCATTTATTAATGCTTGACTTACTTAAGATTTAGATACACCTAACGCGTACCCTGCTTCGGTTAAGCTACAATATTCTTGCTTAACTTTAGTTTTTATATTTACAACCACGATGGATATTCTTCTTGCAGCTGTAGCATTTTCAGTAGAAAGTGCCTTTCTATCTCTAACTTCATCACTTAATATAAAATCTCTCATTTTGTCAAGTGATTGTTGTGTATGTTTATAAGCTAGAGTAGAACCTGCCGTTTCCACAATATTATACTGAGGTTTAAAAAGATCCATGTAATATTGCTCTCTTTCTAAAACATTGTTTATATCAGTAGATTCTAATATTTCCAATGCAAAATTAGAGAATCCATATTTTAAAAGGGCTCTGTCAATAAGTCTGTTACTTTTTGCTAAAGATCGTAAACTATAATAAGTGTACATTCTAACGCTTATGTTAACAGAACTACCGATGTAAGTGTTGCCATTTATTTTATTAATTCAACGATAGATACCTCTTTTATTACGATTATAAACTAAGATATTTAACTTATCCTCATCAGCATTATCGTAAATAATCACAGGTTTTCCATGGTTAAACTCAGGATTACTTAAAGAATAATAACATCATCATCATCATCATCATCTACAAGATGTAGATGATGATGATGATATAAAGCCATTGGCTTTGAATGAGTGTAGAAAGAAATTTATATTAGTAGCTTTAAAATTTTTAATGTTATTTTAATATTAATGTTTTTAAAGGTTATCTTTTCAATTCTATCATCAGGTTAGGGTGCTAGCCTTCTAATGACCCGAGTACCTTTCTACCTGTACCTTGCTTGTAGCTACTACGGGTATTTACTTGTGATAATTTACTCGTCTATTCTTTAAAGAGGTTTAACCTCATTGAAGGTAATAAAAACATAATATGGCTAAATTCCAAGAATATTACTTCTAAACCTATGTTACATATAAAACATATATTACCCTGCAATGTTTCCATTGAGGATTGACTATACCTTAAGCTTGCGCTAACCACCTTCTAGTCGATGAACCTTTCTTCAGCTGAAGCTGAAGCTTGGATGCAGATTACCCATTCACTTACGTGTATCAATCATGATTTTACTATACCGCGAGTCATTACCTGCGCCCCTAATTATATTACTATACTAGGTTAGTTAAGATTGCTTTAGGGATTTCCTGTCAATTTGATGGTTTATAGCAGAAGGTTCACTTCTACTCGGGCTATGACAAGGGCTTAATCTTGTTTTTTACCCGTTCGGGCTTTTATAACCCTGATCATGGTAAGATCACTAGGCTTCGGGTCTAATTTTAGATACTTCGTTATTATTTAATAATCGGTTTAACTAGGCATTACTGCTCGCATCTAACATTAACTTGCTGACCCATTATGCAAAAGGTACGCTCTCATTATTTATTTAAACTTTATTTGAGCTGCTTATAAAACTACTATTTCAATTGTTCCCTCACGGTACTTATCACTATCGCTTATATATCATATTTAGCCTTAGAGGAAGGTTCCCCTTTATATTCAAACAGGTATGTACTCCATTTTACTTGTTCAGTATACCAATATGTTCTGATATACATAGGCTGTTCTGCTTTCATTCACACTAGTTACAGAATCTCGTTTGATTTCTTTTCCTAAAGTTAATAAGATGTTTCAATTCACTTTGTTTATTACTGAATTTCTCTAAGAGTTCAGGTGTTAATCATCATCATCTTTATGATGATGATGATAAGATCACCAAAATTAAGTAACTCTCTTTGATATATAGCTATATATCCATAATAGTTTCTTTGTATACTTGCCATCATTTCAAAAATGTAATGATGAAATAATAAATTCCATATCAAACTACATTACTAATATGTTTTACATTAAAAAAATAATCATAAATCGGGTCATTATGATTCGAACATAACTATTCCTCAACCCAAATGAGACGCCTAACCAACCCGGCTCTAACCCGTATATTTATTAGTAATATATGCTATTTATTCTTGCAGAGAATATCCGATTCGAACGGATGTGGTCAATTAGACCAAATAAGTAAAACCCAATAAGTAATAACCTAGTAAGTATGTTAACTTTTTTTATTTATTTCTATTGAGTATATACCTCGGAACAGTTTATTATTTCTTGCATATACTCCTATTTGTGAATGTGAAGTTTCCAGATATTCACCTGCACTTCTCATAGCTAAAAATTTCTGTATTTCACCTGTAGTTATATTCGTTACAATTACAGATTGTGTTTTAAGATTAGAATTTCTCATTTTTGATTTAGTTTCTAATGATAAAACTCTACCCAAAACAGCTGCACGTTGTAATTCTTTCGTAGCTTCACTATGCAAAAAACCTGCCCGATAACCTGCGATTTTCAATATATTATATTCGGGTTTTAATAGATCAAGATAGTATTGTTCTCTTTCTATTAAAATGTTAGGACCACAATGTTCTAGTATATTAAATCTAAACCCCGAATTACCATATTTTAGAAGTGCTCTGTAAATAGCACTATTATTTCTTTTGGTTTCTCTTAATAAGCTTGGTACGGAGTAATATTTTACGAATATTTGGGCTATGTTTAAAGATGAACCTACATAACTTTTACCAGACTCTTTATGGGTTCATCTGTATATACCAGTTTTTTTATAATTGTCTTGGTATATTGCTTTTTTTTCAGTATCCGAGTTTTCATAAGAAAGAACTGGTATTACTACATTGTTATTGTTAAGGCGGCAGGGAGAAGAGATCATAAAAAATCTGTAACCCAACCCTAAAGATCCAACCTGAGCTCTAAAAACTCTGTGCATATCTATAAAAACCGAGGGAGAAGACCCACAGTGTGTATATTGTATATTTAAATTGTTTTGTAGTATTTTCATATGTTTATTTTATAATTAGAGATCCAAATTAAAAAAACACTTTTTACAAGATGTTAATACTTAAGCATTTATCTACCTGGGATTGGTATAAACCAGGACAGATCAAGGAATTACCTTGGCACCACCACCACCACCACCACCACAACCACCACCACCACGAAATCTTATACAATGGTAAAATCAGGCTACTTAGCCATATAATAAAGTCTTTAATCCACCAAAAGAAAGATTCGTAAAATCTAATCAGTGGTGGAGGCTGGCTAACAGAGATAGGCTACTACAATGCCTGCGTGATAACTGCCCTAAATTATATATTTATAAAAAAAACAAGTAAAAGATGGTTAGCCCTTTTTATATAATTTGTTAAAACTATACATTACTAATTTACATCCACAACCTGTTGTAGACTAAATGTAGCCTAATGTAAAAAAAAAACAAACACGCAAACAATAGGAAATATACGAGTATATGAGCATACTTGTATTCAGAGAATATCCGATTCGAACGGATGTTGGTTTATCACCAAAACAAGTTTCAAGCTTATCGCTTTAAACCACTCAGCCAATTCTCTTTTTTTTTTTAGATAATAAATATTATACACCTAATAATATTTATACACCTAATAATATTTATACAACAAAGATGAATGCATAAATTAGGTGTAGAATAACGTATGATACAATGTACAGGCTAATTAACAATATTACAGACAGTAATCTATAGACTAAAATAGAAGATGGTATAACATTTCTACTTATAGGTGAAACCTGAAACCTGGTAAACAAACTTTTAAAGGAGATTAAAAAAAAAAAGAACCATTACTTAAACCAACTTTTAAAGTAGATTAAAAAAAAAATAACCTTTACTGAAACAAAAACTTTGACCAAATCATTTTTGAGATAACTTAATAATTTCTTTATAATAAAGTTATATTAATCCTTATCTACCCTACGTTATTTATTCGAGAGAATCTTAGTATCTCTTTTCTTATAGTCTGAGAATTATAACATCTAGTAACTTTTCTATCTGGATATTTATGGTCAAAAAACTCATTTATTCAGTTACAAGATGAATCATCCAATGGGGGGAACCATTGGCTAGATAGACCTGTGTAATCTTTATGATATTCAAGAGCTCTATGTATATTACGAGCATAATTTTTAGCTTGCAAAGATCTATTAGCTCAACCATCCATACCCCAATATGATGTAATGTTGAAAGGGTTATCCACATGAATATCCCCATTTCTTACCCTAAATCCAAGACCATCATGATTTAATGAATGTCATCTTGTCGCACGATCAATTAAGTCAACATCTTGTTGAGGTTGAACATTTTGTTGAGGTTGAACAGGGTTAGATCCCCCTGGATTTTGATTAGGAGAAGCTGAACCACCACCAACACCACCACCACTATTTGACGGTGGAGTGGTTGGATTAAGAAGACGGTTTATGTCCATAGCCAAAGGTTTAGGATTAAGAAAACTACCTTTGTCCATAGTCAAAGGTTTAGGTGCAAAGATATCTGGCAAAATTGCTTCCACAACACCTTTAGAACCCAACCTAACACTTAAGGTTGCAACCCCAGATAGAATATATTGATTATATATACTAGGATCCAAATATAAAAAACTTAAAATATTAGCAGACAAACCGGTAAATTTAAATAAGCATCCTACAGTTAAACCAATTATACCCACAATTATGTTACTTATTGTAAAATGTTTTTTTACATTGTTAATTAAAAAGTATCTTGAGTAATTACTCACTTTTAATAAACGATTTTTAAAATTCTTCATATTTTTTCTTAGATTATATAATTAGATTTGTTTACTTTTCTAGAAATTTGGAAAACATTAAGTAAATATAGGATTTTATATGCAAATACTACTTAATATTAATTAAGATGATAAATTTATATTAATATGATAAATATCTAGAGACCGAGACCCCCTAAAAGAGATATAGATATTTATATAAATGTGTCTAGTTGCCTAATTTGAGGCTATTTTTTCTTTTACTGGTCGGATTGTATACAGTTAACCATTGACCATATTATGTTAACTGTTGACTATTCATTGTTGCATCAGGCTAAATAGTGATTAATATTCTTTTTTTCTTGTTAATGAAAAAAAAAGACAATATCAAATGAACTTGATTATTAATTACTATTATTAATATATATTAAATATTAAATATATATATATAAATAATTTTTTGTCTCGTCTTAAAATGAAAACATATGATTTTTTCTCTTCGTTTTTATTGTTTATATTTCTAGATTCCGATCTATTATTTCTTTTACTAATATAATTTAAACACTCTATGTGATTCCTCCAAGACTCGAACTTGGATAACATCCTTATCAAAAACGCACTTTACCAGTTAAGTTAAAGAACCTTAAACTATATGTACACAGATAAGAAAATGTTTATTTTAAATGCGTAATATATTACAATCTATTATGTTATAAAATTCAAGAGCACTCAGACTTGAACTGAGAATTTGAAGTTTGAAGCTTCCTATTTTGCCTATTAAACTATGCTCTTAATACTATCTAATATGATTAGAAACAAAAGCACTCAGACTTGAACTGAGAATTTGAAGTTTGGAGCTTCCTATTTTACCTTTTAAATTATACTCTTTGTTTAATAAAGTAATCTACTTAATATGGCTAGCATTTTAAAAAATAGGTTTTTAAAACTGTATACTATCTATCTTTATAATTTAACGGAAAAGAGATGATTCGAACATCTAGTGTTAAATACACAATATTTAGCAAATATCTCGCTTTACCTCTAGCAACTTTTCCTATTTGGTATTAACCTAAAGTTTTTTTTAGATATATATATTATTATATCATAGATAGCTCGAGTTAGGTCGGTTACCATCCGACATCCTTTTCCTGGACAATAAAAGACTTTGCCAATTAAGTTACTAACTCTCTACAATTTATTATACGGCCAGTCGAATTCGAATCGACAAATTTCGTTTGGAAGACGATAGGTTTACCATTAACTTATAGCCGTTTTGTTTTTTTTATTTATTAAATTAATATCTTAAATATAAAATATCTAAGTAAGAAAAAGACTTTTATAATGTTACAAAATTGTTTATAGTATTTATCTTTAAATACTATTTAAGTGGTATCAATTAAAATAAGTTATATTATTGTTAATATAATTTTTGATTTCACGTATTTAATTAATTTATTGTTTCAATTTTTTTTCAAAAAAATCAAACGTTTACCTAAATAATTAAGTTAAAAAAAAAAACATAAATAGTCAAGATGGTTGCTAGTCATTAAGGGTATTTATCAAAACAAGAAGTAACTAGATTATGCTTACTATCTGGTTTAGCCAAAAAAGTTATAACTCATTTATAATATATTTTACATTTAAAAAAGTTGGCTATTATGTCATAATAGTAATAAAAGAATCATCAGTTGGCTTTTAAATTACTCTTTGCTTTTTTTTTTAATGAAAACACACATTTAACCCTACCTCTTTTTTGTGATGTATTATCTGATAATACCAATGCATAATAACCCTCTAGACTAATAGAAAAGTTATCATCTGCATCGGTAAATCCTGCTAATCATGCATTAGAATCTAAGTTATAACTATTTAAAGGTAGTTTTTGTATGTTAGTGTTATATAATATATTAAGATGGTCAATAGCTCTGGACAAATATTTTATCTTAGGTGTCTTAAATTTTCTATTTATCAAGTTAATTACTTCTGCCAATTTATCTCTATCAGATATTCTGTACTTACAAACATTACTTTATCTTTCTGGATCTAGGCTTCCTGTCTTAAAAACCTGTGTCATAAAAAAAAAAGCCCTTTCTTTTATATGAAAAAGAAATGTTATTTGTGGATTCTTTATACGACCTTTTTGTGATTTTAGTGTTTTAGACGTTGAAATGTTACCATCACCCTCGATCAAACCAGCAAGATAAAAACCTAATCGTGGATTTGAACTTGACTTTGCATCAGACAGATTTAGAGATAATTTATTATCTGTTTGTTTAAGATCTCTATGTTTTTATCTCATTTTTTGGAAAAAAAAACAATTAGTAGTAAATAGTCTAACTAGTGAACCAGGAGAACGAACTCCAAAAGTTGATCTAACTGGTGAACCTCTTGTACCAACAGCTAGATGTAAAATATTTATATTTAATAAGATATATATATAGATATCTTCTATACAAAATATAAAGTAAGAAAATACTTGTTTGATAAAGTGTTTGTATTCTCCTTTAAACATATAATGTTTAATGGGATTATAGTATAAACCATTCCATATAGTAGAAAAAATACTTTTATCATAGTAAGATAAGCAATAAGATCTTTAAAAACATCTAGTTTCTAGTGGTGGCATTACATTAAAAAATTTTCTAGCTGTTATGTTAGCCAAGCAATTAGAATTATTAAAATTCAAGTTATATATATATCCCTGCATTTCAATACGACTAGGGTAATGTGATCCTAGTTTACCTATAAAAGGTTGTATAATATTAATTAAACTTCTATTTACCACTGTATTTTTAAAGTAAGTAAAATCTCTCTAAGTAATTTCGTATTTTATAGAATTTCACAAATAAACATTAAATATTGTAAATATATACATATCATACCCATATTCAATAATATCACCAGTATCTAGATCAAATAGTTGTTTATTTAATTAAAATATTTTTAAACTCTGTAAAACTTAAAAAGTAATCTAGTTCCAGGTTTTTGTCTAATATTTTAATATTATATTTTTTATATTCAAAGCCTGTAACCTTTAAATTATAAAAATGTTCTGTATATTGAGTATACAAATCTTTTAAACAATATAATATTAATCTTTTACCTAAGTCATGCCACAAAGACACTAAATCATATTTGTATATTTTAGTAGGGTATCTAAAGTAACCATTAACACTATAATCCAGTATATTATTATAATAATAATAATCTATCTGTTCTCATTATTTTGAAAAAAAAAAAGATAAAATTAAATTATCTGTAGTATTTAATAGATATAATATATAATTATTTTTTATAACTAAATAGTTTAATTTAAAATAATCTAAATTTGCAAAATAAAAACCTTTAAACTCCTTGTCAAGAGCTAAAGACCTAAATTTAAAATTATTACCATTCTCTATTAAATATATATATTTTTTAACAAATGAAAAATTAGATTCAGGGAAAGGTCTATATTTATTATAATAATTTAAACTAACTCATTTTGTAATATTCATTTTTTTTATTTAACTTTTACTTGTTTTCATCTAATTTGTTTTTTAAATCTGTTATACTCCTTGTATCACTATACAAAATTAATATACCATTTAAACGATTAAATGGTATATTTGTATTTTGATATGTATTGTTTTTTCCAGAAAACCAATAACTATTCATTATTTCTTTTATACTGTTTACAAACTTTTCATATTGATCTATATATTTATTAATATCATGTTTAGATAAAATCATTAAAGGTATATTGCTTTCACACATGTAAAAATATGTATCAACACGGAATCTTATTTTAACAGTAATACTATAAGTAGTATTAAAAGAGAAATTATTAATAATAAAATTACAAAAGTTTTCCTGAGAAAAATTTGCAGGATTATATAAGATATAATTAGCTGGACAACCCTTATATCTTATAGTTCTTTCAGAAGAAAAAGTGTAAGAAAAAACAGCAACGCTAGAATCAGACATTCTTGAATTTGTATTAAAAAGCCCAGACATAGTATGAAAACCATTTAAAACAAGCATACTTCTCAATTTGTTTTGTGTTACCACACATTGTAAACACAACAAAGGAACAATTGTTTTTTTAATACAGATCATTTTTTGATTTAATAAAGGAGAAAAAGAGAATGAACACAAAGAAAAAGATCTTAAAAATACCGCGCTATAAGTTTTCTAAACAGGCAATGAAATTTGATAAGCATGGAAATGTGAGATAAAATATAGACATTTTTTTTTTATAATTTGTTTTCATATAGATCATTCTTTTCATCATTTATTTCTTATTATTCTCAGAATATTGCTTAATCTTTTTAGCTAGCTCCTCAGCATAATCTGATAGTTTAGCTTTTTCCATCTTTTTAACCTCATTTATAGTAGATTTAATCTAATCTAAATCTTGTTTTGAAAAATCTTTTGAATCTAGCCCACCTTCCGCTTTATTAAATAAATCACTAATTTCTTGATATATCTTTTTACTATCTTCTAGATTTTTTATATTTTTATTAATAGCAAGTAAAGCCTCATCAGCTGGTCTACCATTAACAAAAAACTTAACACCTCTACCTATTAAAGGAGTAAATATCTTTTCTTGATTTCCAGCTTCCAACATACTATCTCATTTTTTGAAAAAAAAAAAGGACGTACCTATCAAACCTAAGCCTGTAGAACCTATTTGACAACCGTATTTTCAGCAATATAACAATTTACCAGCAGTAGTCGCAAAATGATCCATTGGTGAATTTTTAACATCCAGTTTATCACTTTTTAATACTTTAAAGCCATATCATAATTTAATTATACTAACAGTAGTAATATAAATAAAATGTAATAAAGCAATAAACAAAACTATAAATTTAAAAGGTAAAAACAGCAATAAATGTTTTTTTGATAATACAGTTAATATTGAAATACCTCCAATAACTCTAAAAATCCTAACCAGAGGATTATTGTGAAAATTAAGCACTTTAGTAGGTAATACTGGTGCATTTCAACCTACTTTTAAACCTGTAACCAGACGATTATATAAAGTTTTTTTTTGATTGTTTTCCATGTTTTTTTAATTAATTATATTTATATGTTTTAATTCAATTCAATGAATGGAATACTGTCCAACAGTTTCTATCTCACACTTGTACAATTTCCAGAGGTTCTCGGAAATTGATACTAATAAAAACTTAGTAAATACATCTAGATATAACTTACTCTCTGTATCAGCCTCGAAATATGAGTATCGCTCCATTATCACTGGAGCTATCAAACGAGATATAAATCACTTTGGGGAAGGTCAGATGGTTTCCCCTCTGCATTCCCACATATGGTGAGCAATATACCCTTCAATTTCAGATGACATACCGCATATTTTCTATTCTCTTGCGTTTTCAAGCATGTTGTTTGCAGAAAAGCAGTCCTATAAAAAGAAAATATCTCTTCAATAGTTACTTTCAAAATCCATGTGACATTAAAAAAGCCTTGAGCATCAAAGTCTATTTAAAGCATGTATAGGCAGGGTAATGTACTTGTTGATAAAATCAGTAAACAGCTGACCTGCAATAGCGTACAATACCTTTTACTGAAGTAAGAAATAAAAGATTCAGCTAAACCTAACATATAAGGTAAGTTACAAGCTAGGCTTAAAAAGGACTAAATATTTAAAGCTCAAAAATTCTAATTTATTAGTTGTTATTTTAAATATAATCAAATCACATCCATAGCCAAACAAAATATAAAGGTAAATAGAAAATAAAGAGTAATAAAGGATAAAATAAAATAGATTTATCACCAGATCAGCTAAATTGTGATAAAGGCAAATAATGGTCTCCCAGTTATGTAAGATAAATGAATGCTGGGTATTATGGTATCCTACTAACATCATGCAAAACTTGGGCTATTTCATACTCTTGTTTTCTCAAGCTGTATCCTACTAATATCATCTAGCCAAAAGTATATCTAAATAAAAAAAAGATATAATAAGACAACTATTATTAACCTAATTAGTTGGTTTATTTAAGACCTGAGGGATTTGAACCCCCGTAATGGTGATTAAAAGTCACATATTTTACCAGTTAAATTAAAGTCTCTTTAAGGAAAAAAAAAATTTTTTTTTATTTTTATCTAAAAAAAACCTTTGTAAACATAACATTAGTTACTAAAATAAATTTAGACCCTAATTATAGCATCTACCATACCACTTGTACCTATTTTTAACCAATAAAGATATTACCTAATTAAACAAAGTTACCTACAGCACCTAACCACTGCACCTGATACACTTATATTTTAGTAAAGCTTTACTAAAAGCCATAAATCATAATGTTAATTTTATTTCCATTAATGTTATTATGTTTAACATTGATCCAATTATGTTACACTAGTCCACATTTTATTATTGTGTAAAGGGATCCTCAACTAGATCTCTTTGAAGGCTTAACATCCGGTTTTTTGTTATTAAATAGAGTTTTTCAGCTTTTTCTTTTAGAATTAATCTAGTTACTGGCCCTATATTATTGTAATTTCCACCATAATTTACAGCTCTGGGTAAAAAATGATTAACTGCATATAGTTCGTCATCTGTAAGTACTCGTATATTTCCTGTTATTTCCTTTTTATCATTAACCTTTTCACACAATAATTCAACAACTCTCTTATAACGAGTTACTCTTGCCAAATATCAATCCCTGACTGAAAATTCGTCTACTGTGTCTCCTAAATAGTCATGCTCAAGTATATCAGTATTATGTACCAAATTACGACCTACATCTAAATCAGAGTTACCATCTGTTATTGATCCGTCTTCATAATCAGAGTCCAAGAAATAAGGAAGTCTATCTGGGCCAGTTTCAAATGCACCGTTATTTGAAACTAGAAGCTTAACTTCAGATTGTATCATCCCACAATATGTATAATCTTGTATATTAGAAGTTGTAGACTGAAATTGTGATGGATAGTAATTAAAGTCAAATGTGAAAAATCTTTTTATTGATGATGTTATATTATTAGTATCTATTTCTGGATAGTAGTAAACAATAAAGTCATAATAAGCTTTATCACAAAGATCTAAATCTGACTCTGGTACTAAATATGAATCAAATTCTATGAACTCTTCATCACTGTTTAAAAAATCAGTATGTTGATAGCTTCAGTATCATTGATGCCCTTCTGCTAAAACAGACATAGCTGGATCACTTACCTCATGCATTAAATATAATAATTTAAAAGATGGAAACGCTATTAAGATTAAAATTAAAGCAGGTCCGAATGTTCAGATTGATTCTATTAATGTTTCGTGGTTCAGATATTTGTGATACATAGCTGCTTTATCTTTAGTGTAATAAAAAAAAAGAGATAACAATATTCAACCTACACCAAATAAAATTATTACTAAATAAAACAAGATGTTATCATGTAATTCTACAACCCCTTCCATTTGTGGTGTTGCACTATCTTGAAAATACATACCCCATGGTCTGGCTGCGTCACAATATTCAAAAGAAGAAAATGCTTTATTACTTTCAAGTAATGATCATGACATTATAAAACATAAAAAAACAATTATATGTAAAATTTTAGAGAAATCAAACTTTAAATTTAAGTTAAATCTACTCTGCAGAGGTAAGCTTACAAATGCGTGAGGTTTAGGTGGACTATTTAAACATCACTCTAATGAGTGACAGAAATTTAAACCGTGTTTTACTACGCTTATACTACACAGGGTTATTATTTGCAGGAAGTTAAAAAACCCCCCTTGTTTTAGGTAGTCTAAGAACCCCAGTAGTATATGGAAATAAACAAAAAAAGCCACACTATATCAACAAAATGTCAGTAAAGTATTGATGACTCTGTTCCAAGATGATGGTTATCTGTAGAATGGTAAGCCAACACACGTCATAAACCAACAGCTATGAAAGCTGTACCTATCATGACGTGCAGCCCATGAAAACCTGTACCAAAGTAAAAACAAGAACCGTAGGTTCCATCTGAGATAGTAAAAGAAGAAACTGAATACTCTATACCTTGTAAAGCAGTAAACACAATGGCTAATATAACTGTACAAACAAAACCGTATAAAGCTCCACTTCTATTTCCTTGTATTAAAGAATGGTGAGCATATGTTACGGTTACACCCGAGGATAACAATATTACTGTATTAAGTAAAGGTAATTCAAAAGGATTAACAGCGTCTATACCCATTGGAGGTCACTGAGCTCCCAACTCAACAGTAGGAGAGAGTGCACTATGAAAAAATGCTCAAAATATAGCTAGGAAAAATAAAGCCTCTGAAACTATAAATAAAGCAACTCCCATATTTAAACCTCTTTGTACAGCTAAAGTATGGTTTCCTAAATATGTAGCCTCTGATATAACATCACGAAACCATAAACACATAGAATAAATTAAAGATATAAAGGCTAATAGTAAATAGTTTTCTGCATTGTTAAATCCATGCATTGTTAATACACCTGAGGTTGTAAGAGCTAGCAGAGAAATGCAAGTGTAAAGAGGTCAAGGAGAAGGAGATACTAAGTGAAATGGGTGGGCTTGAAAAGTACTTCTTGTTAAATTTGTCATTTTTTTTCTTTATTTTTTTTTTCTATATTACGTATTATTTATTTTATTTTTTTTTATCTAAAAAAAACTATAAATAGTTTATTACGTATTTATGTTTACACTAGTATAAAAGTATAAATCTAAAACTTAAAATTATAGATTAATAATTTAAAAATTTAAAATCGCACCTCAAATCTAAAACATCGATTAAAAATAAAAAGATTTTTAACAATCAGTGACAGTAACAGGAACAGGCAGACTGATTACTTATATTAGTTGCAGATGGTTAGTCACATACAATACGATTTTTAGACTGTAAACATTTTATACTAGCTTTAGAAAATTATATCTTTTTTTTTTAATAGTTATATTTACCTACAGTTATACCCATTGTTGAAGTGTTATTAGTTACTGTGCCCGTTTTGTTAATTGTGGCTTTTGTAACCTTAGCTCAAAGTATGCATTGTAAGATAAATTTTAAAAACTTATCTTTAAGATACCACTCTAAAAAAGATATAATTTCTAATCTAACACAAATAGTAATATTTCTTGCTATTATTAAGACATCTATTTATTAAATAATAGTAATATTTCTTGCTATTATTAAGACATCTATTTATTAAATAATAGCTTTAAGGAATAGGTGATTTGAACACCTAACCCACCGTGTGTAAAACGGTTGCTCTACCGTTGAGCTAATTCCTTTAAAGTAGAAATAACCTGTTTCTACTTTATTAAACTATTATATATATATGGTATAACAGAAAGATATGTATGGCTGTATTTAATTTAGACTACTAAAAGTCTTTACAGTATATCTGTGTGTCTAAAGATTAGTAAATTAAACAATTATATAAAAGATTCATTATAATAAAAAAACACTTTTAAATATTCATGTATTTAAGATTAATTTAATTTAATTATTATTAGCAGTAAATTGGTTTTTTATTTTAATATTATACGGAGTTTAGATCCTTTTTTTTTTACTTTACAGCTAATAGTCTCCATATGTTATGTCTGCATGTTAAGGGTCAAATGTGTTAGATAAATCGAGTAAGGTCGGAATCGAACCGACATATTTTTCTTTGACAGTGAAACTCTTTACCAATTAAGAAACTAACTCTTTAAATTATTAAACTTTAATAGGTTATACTGTATTGCCTTACCATCACCATACACTATCACCGTCCGGTTTTTACGATTTTACTTTATTTTTAATTTATATATAGATATGTTATTTTTCATTTATTTAATAATAAGTGTGTTTAATTTTTTTGTTTTATTGTTATAACAATAGCACCTACCATAGCTAACAATAGTATGATAGAAGTTATAAGAAGTCAGATTGAATAACTAGTATACATTATATTACCTATACTAGTTATATGTGTAGTTTCCGCCAGACTACCATCTCAAATCTTAGTTGTTACAAAGGGTATTTTATCATTATCGGTAATAAAATTTAATAATTTATTAAAAGAGTAAATTTTATTATTATTATAAAAAATCTCATTTTCATTTGCGAAAGATAAGTTGTAAAAATTAAAACTATAACTATTAATCGCAGCTAAACTATGAGGTAATATGTTATAAACAGGGTAATTAAAAGATAGAACTATTATAATAGCTAAAGGTATACTGTTACTGGTGTCACTTAATAATTCAGATATCCTAACATTTATTAACATTAATATAAAAAGAAATAAGATAGACACGGCTCCTACATATACTAATAAATAAGATAAACCAATAAAATTTATACCTAACATTATTAAGTAACAAGATATACTTAAAAACAAACCTATTAGAAATAATACAGAAACTATAGGGTTTTTACTAATAATAACCAATATACCGCAAATAATCGAATCTAAAGATATAAAATCCAGAACTTCAACTCTATAACCATTAGTGTAGGTTTCATTTAAAACAAATAAACTGTACATGGTATTAAAAAACTTTTGTTTAGATGCCTCACTTTTAACTATCTTTTATCTCTATTTTTTTTAGAGATAAAGATAAAAAGATAGATATTTTTTAACTATGTATTGAGAATTACATAGTTAACTAATTAAAAAGCTATAAATTAGCTGTAGAACTGTTTATCCTTTTTTTAGAGAGAGATCTCTAAAAGATAAAGCAAAAAATAAACGCGTGCAAGATTTGAACTTGCAACCCTGTGTCCGTAGCACAATGCTATAACCATTTAGCTAACGCGCTTAAAGTTAAGTAAAAAAAAAGCTAAAGTTTTTGTTTTTACTGTTTTTACATTTTTTTTTTTCAAAAGACTAGATGTATAGCCCTTAAGATGAATCGAACATCTATCGAAATATTAACAGTATTCCGCTCTACCATTGAGCTATAAAGGCTCATATGCTCTAAAAGCTATATAAAGTATATGTAAAAATAAAGATCTCTTGTTAGATAGTTACTATTTTAATGTAAACATTAAAAACCAATATTGTAAAAACAGATAAATGTAAAGATCTAAAGTAATATATTATAAAAGCATAACTAAAACATAAAAGGTATAAACATATATATGTTATAAAAATTATAATTAGCATAAATGCTAATTATAATATTACCCTCTAGCTTTATCTAATAGCACTAAGAGACATCTAGTCTATTAAAAGTTAAAATAAGTAATAAACTTTTATAGGAAGAAAAGGACTCGAACCTCCGACAGCTTATAGCTATTGAGTTTACAGCTCAACCCGTCAACCAACAAACGGACCCTTCCTTTTTATATTTTTTTAAAACTTATTTATTGTTTACTTAGTGACAAGTGTTTCTAAAATAAAATTTTATAACTGAACAATATAGATTTGTTTTACCTGTTTGTGTAAAGGTAACCTTAAGATAAATCGCTTTAGCTGAAGCCGCTAATAGTTTATTATGATATTGTAAGGATTTTTAAGCTTATTCATACTTTATTTTTTTTTCTCTTAGCAATATCTTATAGACTGGGTTCTTAATGCACATCAAATTAGCGCAAGCTTTTTAACAATGTAAATAGTACTAACAAAAGACCCTTACATACATATTTGTATATGTATTATATATATACCCATAGTTCAATATATATATAATACATATACGGGGTATTTTTAATTTTAATAACTTCCGTGCAACTTCCACTACACGAACCATATTTCGACTTAACACTAATTAGAGTTACGCATACGAAGATTACTTGTAAACATATCTAGACCTAAATGTCTAAATTATAAGTTAACACCTAACCAAACTTATTGCACATACTCCTTTCAGCGCCTGACGAGTAGTTAGTACCCATCTGAGATTAAATCCACCGTGACATGGTGATTCACGATTACTAGTAATTCCTTTTTCATGTAATCGAGTTACAGACTACAATCCATATTATATCCTATTTTAGGGGGTTAGCTAAACTTTACAGTTTTGCATCCCTTTGTGTAGGCATATGTGGCACGTCTATAGCCCACAACATTAAGGCCATGATGACTTGTCTTAGTCCCTCTTATCATATCCAATATATAGGCGATCTACTTTATAAAAAAAATAAAGTAAGGGTTTACGTTAATTAATGGAGTTAACCAAAATCTCACGACATTAACTGAAGACAGCCGTGCAACTCTTGTATAACTTCAAAATATTCAAGTTGTGGTAAGGTTTTTTGTGGACCATCAAATTAAATAACATACTTCACTACTGGTTTCAGAAACGGTCTAATGATTTCAGTTCCTGTGTTGCCACATTACTCCTAAGGTGGAATGCTTACACTTTCATTTATAGACCAAAAATAATATAATCTAATCTATGACATTCAGAATTGTCTGCTTGGACTACTAGGGTCTCTAATCCTATTTGCTACCCAAGCCTTCGTCCCTCAACGTCAGTTTATACATAGAAGGTTGCTTTCGCCGCCACCAGTTACCTCATAGTATAACAAAATTTCATCTCTACTCCACGAGTACTCCCCTCCTCACATAAAACTCTAGTAAATCCGTACCCTATTTTGGGCTAGAAATACCGTCTAGGTACCCTTTAAACCTAATAAAGATGAATAACACTAGTCTTCCACGTATTACCGCGACTGCTGGCACGAGACTTGGTCAAGACATATAGGTAAAAAATTGTCATCATCATTATTCTACCTAGAACTTTAGTCGACGTAGTCGATCTTGCATTAACTAATAATACAACTAGCTTTCGCTATACATTCCCCCAAATTGCTGGTTCAGCCGTTAGGCTATTGACCAATATTCCTCACTGCTGTACTATACGTATTGGGGTTTTTTCAGACCCAATGTGGTCGATCAACCTCTCAGTCTCGACTACGGGTTTTAAGCTAGTTAAGCCATTACCTTAACTACTACTTACCCGAGGTATTAATTAACATCTTAAAGCGGAACCTTAGTTCCTTTCTACATATAAGGGATTTTTCTCCTTACTTTAAGGTAGCCAAAGTACCATTTACTCACCTGTACACCACTTCATATTAGCTAAAGCTAATATGACGTTCGATTAGCATGTGTCAAGCATTTGGACAGCGTTCATTCAGAGCCATCATCAAACTCAATTTTATTTTTTTAGCTATAATAATATATATAAGCTTTTTAAAAATGGATTTTACTCCATTTCTAATATATTTTAATATCTTAAATTCTAGTTTTGTTTGCACATTGCATGGCTAACATTAAAAGATCACATAAAATACTAATGCATTTCTGCTTAATTACCCTTTTTTTAGTTAGGTAAGACAAATAAGCCAGTTTCTGTTTTTGCGTATGAATCTAATAAAAGGCTAGGTAGAGGCTTGTTAGTTCGCGGTTTTATCATAATTAAAAATTTTAAATTGTTTATCTGTTTAGATATTAGATAACTTCTATTTTCTGTTAAAGACCAAGGTTTTTACCTCTGTATACCTTTAAAACTATAAAAATATACATCTACCCAAATAGCTCTGGACTTTCCTATGCCATTATTAATAGCATTTTGCAGTTTGTCTCACCTAACTAAAAAAGGCATCCCTTTTTACACATATAAAAATATATCAAAAAGATGGTTTACTATATATAGATAAATAAACTTTGTAATTATTACCTACTTTTTTAATAGTGTTTTCAAATATATCATTTGCATAATTAGTAAATATTTAAATAAAGTATGCACCCAATTTTAATCTATCAATATTAGTTAATTCATCTATTGCACTAACTTGTTTAGAATCAGTATTATCTTTATTTCTTTTAATGATATAATACAAATGATTTCCAACTATACCTGATAGAGCTGTATAACTCATTTTACTATAGTGTGATAGTATAAAACTATAAGCAGTTAATAAACATTAGAATCTTAAATAAACAATATCATCAGACACCTTAGGAAATTTTTTCTTTAAGTAACCTCTATTATTATAATTACAAATTAGATTTTCTGAATCTTGAATTATGGATGACATTTTATGTCATTTTATAAATTTAGGATCACTCATTTTTGCTTTCATTATATCAATTAATGAAGTTTCTATTTCCATTTGAGCTAGTGTTGTATTATCTTTATATTTTTCAAAAATAGATTGTATGCTATCTAAATATGTAAAGATTAAATTATTTTTATCTGTTTGTGTAATTGTGGTATGTACTTTTCTAATATGTGTTAAGGATGTGTATCCTCTTTTTGAGCCAAAATTATTTATTTTGTTATTTAGCAATGTATTAATTAAATTGTTTTCACCCTTAGGTTTATAATTGCTGTTATCAGACTGATTTTTTTCATTGTTAGTGTCAATATTAGTTGTATTATTAGAGCCACTCTTTATATTATACCTCAACATTTAGATGAGGTATAATATGTATTTTACCCTCACAAGATGTAATTACCGTTTCTCCCTTTCGAGAGCTATCCATAAAAGGTAATATACTTGATTTATCTATTGTATCAAAGCCATTCGATGAGTTAAGTAAATTAAAATTTAAATCAAATATGACAAGTAAGTAAAAAACAAGTCTAGTGTCTAATTTACTTATTAAATGACGTTTATTATTACTTCCACCGCTAATTGTTGTAAGACTTTCGGATTGTTTAGCTGCTTTAACTATATAACATCAAGGAATATTATCTGTGATGAATAGGGTATTGACTAGAAATTCATTAATATTATTATTGCTCATAATATTTTTAAAACCATCAATATTAACATTTACAAAAGTAATTTTATTGAATTGTAGAGTTTTTTCATTTAAAAGGTCTTCATTTTCTGTAATAAGTATTATTATCATACAATCTATCTTAAAAGATTCAAGCAAGTTTGAAATTGGTTCAGCTTTAAGGTAGAATAATTTGTTAGCACATCACAAAGATGCAATGGAAGAATTTATAGGTAAATTATAATTGATATTGCTAAAAACGAATAATTTATCTTGAGTAGTGATCTGTAAAACTTTATTTTGTTGTGTGTTCATGTTTTTGTAGTTTATAAAAATAAAAAGAGGCAAAATCCTCAAAACGCCTCGATGAAAGTAAAAGATGAAAAAGCGCTAACTGAGTCGTACTAAAGTATTAACCTCAGTAGGGTTGCATGTTAATATATTGTTTTGCCTCTATTAATATATTTTAAATATATTTATCTAAAATATCTAGATATGTTTATTTAGTTTGGTAAACTGAAGGATAGGTTTATCTAGACCCTTAAAATTAATCTAGTATTTTATTGTTATAATATAATGAATAACTAAAAATGAATACTATTATTAGTATAATGTATAATAATTAAAACTAGCATTCTCACTCCTCTCAAAATTATTTACCTTGTCTCAAAGAGTTTATGAAAATGAGTTAATAAAATCTATTTAAACATATCTAAATCTTTATCCAATTTATTTAATTCCTCTAAACTATCAGCTACACATTTAATAAGTTGTTTATGATTAATTTCACCTACAATATCTTTACCTATATAAATAATCAAAAACCCACCATACTCAGATTTACGGTTAGCTAAAAACTTTTCTAATTCACTTTTAACCTTATTATAACAACCAAGCAACTCTGCATTAACCATTATACTCTCCAATTTAAATGGAACGACGCTAAACACCTGATCATACACATCAACCAAATGTATATTATATGTAACACCTAACTGAAAATCATATAAATATTTATTATTATCATATAAATAATAAAAATAATTACTAAAGTTATCTAAAGTAAAAGGCTCTAAACCATAATTATATGAAGTTTCTGGAATATCAAATATATGTAAAGCAAAATCAAGTTTTCTTAACATATTTTTAAAAAATATCTAATTTTCTTAAACCTAATATAGGAATCACTTAAACTCTCTACATTTAAATTAGGAAATTATTAGATTAAAGATAACTATTTTTTAGTTATCTTTTTAAAAGTTAGTAATT